>Ga0207680_10000031_pt1 | contig 77871 bp, 66 predicted proteins | sample KBSS23metaG_FD_184321 | JGI IMG/M metagenome (GOLD analysis project Ga0207680, IMG submission 184321) | Switchgrass rhizosphere microbial communities from Kellogg Biological Station, Michigan, USA - KBS S2-3 metaG (SPAdes) (version 2) | ecosystem: Host-associated > Plants > Roots > Rhizosphere...
AACTGATAAAACAAGCGTTTGCGATTGCAACCAGCAACTGTGTTTATGATAAAAATTATAGTAAAAATATTTGAAATTAAACACAGTTCATTGCGAATCGCCCTCACGTAATTTCTTTTTATACCTGGAGAAATAAGGGCGATGAAGCAATCTGGTCTTTAAATTATCAGCATGTTGCCTATGCAAGCAAAGATTGCTTCGCTTCGATTTATAATGACATGCCGATTGCATTGCTTCATTGACAAATAACATGTTAATGATAAACTGCTACCCGTATAACCGCTTATATATCTTTATATGACCCTGTATGGTTGCAAAGCCTGCGTCAATAGCTTTTATACCGTTCCCCCCTGCTAAAATTGTAAACGCCTTCAGGTAATTCGCCATCAGCCGCTCCTCCCCTACCAAAACCAGGTTTTCCATTTGCATTCTTTTTACATCGGCCAGTTCGGCACCAATCAGCAAGCCACTCAAATAATGATAGTTGGCCGCTGTTGAAAACCGCCGCAGCAACTGGTTGGTGCGCACACTGAAAAGCGAATGCAATAAATTCTTCGTTGCGCCATTTTCAACACCCTGTTCAAACGCCGCCCCGTTTTCGTTTTCATCCGCTTCTTCGCCGGGTGCATCCACGCTGGTCGCCAATACACTGTGTTCGTTTAACAATTTAAAAAGCTCACCGGTCATATAAGTTTTCAGATCAATGGCCGTATCTGATTCAACCAGCACGTGCTTTGAATGCGTGCCCGTGAATATGAAAAGTTCGCGCGCCGCCGCTTCGGCACAGCCTAGTAACTGTGTTTCCTCGCCACGCATAACATCAATATTGGTTCGGGCCCCGGATATAACCTGCAATTCAAATCCATAAAAATCATTCCCGGTAATCTTTTCGATCGTCATGTCCGCAGCATCCATCGAAAAGGGCAATACGGTATAAGGCAATTCAATCATTCCGATATTGGAGGATGCCATCCCTGAAATGATAACAGGTATTCCATTTTCAATGATTTTTACTTTTTGCTCAATAAGTTTTATGTGCCGGTAAATAACAGAAAAATAAAATCCGGCCCGTTTCTCCTCAGCCTGCCCGCTTTTTTTCCATGCCTCATACACCCGGCTTATCCCCTCATCGGACAATGACTCCCCCGCTACTTTACCCGAACCGCCGTCAATTAAACGCAGCCGGAATGATGAAGTCCCCCAATCGCAACTTAGAAATGTTTGATGCATGAATAAATAATATTGTGCTGATTTTTCTTTTGTCCGGTCTCACCACACCAGGAACACTTTTAACTGATGGCTTTTACAAATGATGCGGCCGTGGCGGTAAGCTGCTCCAGGTATGTTTTTGTAACTGCTTCCTTAGCGTCCACCAGCGAACTGCCAATGCCAAAAGCCACACCACCCGCTTGCTGAAATGCTTTTATATTGGACAGATTAACACCGCCTGTAGGCATCATCGGTATGTGCGAAAGCGGCCCCCTGAGATCTTTTATGTATTGTGGACTTGATGCAGGAAAAACTTTTACAATGTCTGCACCTGCCTCATGCGCCTTTACAATTTCCGTTGCTGTATAAGCGCCGGGAATGCTGACGATGCCTGAGTTTTTTGTAACGCTGATGGTTTCAATATCCAAAGAAGGTGAAATAATAAACTGTGCACCCGCATCTATTGCCGCAAGGGCAGCACCCGCATTTAATACAGTTCCCGCGCCTACCAGCATGGTATTGCCCATTGCAGCCACAATGTCTTTTATTAACGCGAGGGCATTATCTGAATTAAGTGTAATTTCAACTGCGCAAATGCCACCTGCATGTAAAGCATGTACTATATCTATAACATCACCCGGACGGGCGCCACGGATAATGGCAACAATTTTATGCCGGACGATCTGATTGACTATACTCATATAATTTAGTATCTAAACAGCTAAACTGCCGTTAAGATACTTATTTACTTCATTCAACCCATCCGGATACCGGGTTTTCCTGCAACCCCATTAAAAATCCGGGTGTTGCTCATATATGACCCATTGCAGCAATTTGCTGTCGCTCCTTTTAGCCAGCACAATGGCCGAGTTGGTACTTCCTTTGTCATCAACGGGGCTCAGGTACAAATCTGTTCCCTTTAAACGTATGAAATAGTTATTCTTTTCCGCCGGAATGAATTCATATTCCTGCCCGGCCTCACCTGCCAGCAATGGCTGTTCTTCCATGGCAACGGATTCTGCGGCAGCCTGTACGGGCTGAAAGGTTTTCCCCGAAAACAAATTACGCAACTGGTAAACATTTCCTTCTTTATGCACAAAATCCCAGGTCATACATTTCCAGCTCACCGGGCTATAAGAAACAAGCGGTGTTCCGTTAGCTTTATTGGCATCTTTTATCCGCAACAGCATGCCCGTCTTTACATTTTTGATAGCATAGGTGCCGGTTATTACCTGCGCAGTAACCACTATACCGCATAGAACCATCCAACCGGTCATAAAAAACAGGATCACTAATTTTTTCTTCTCGCTATATTTTACCTGGTAATTGTTCGTAGTCTGCCGTAATCTTATTAATTCCTTTTGGATTTTCCCTCGCCCTTTCTTGTTTTCAATTTGGTTGAAATAAACTTCCCAATGGCTTCCCCTTCCAGCATTCCGTTTTTAATAGCTGCCATATAATGAATACCGCCATATAACCGGCTGATGGCAGCTTCAGCAGCAGCCTGGCTAAACGAAGTAAAATGACGCACGGGTATGTCAAATTCTGTTTCTGTAGAATCTGTATAAACAAAATTTTGGCCAAACAAGCGGGTAAGTATAACCGAAGAAGCTGCAGACACCACACTGTGGCCGCTGGTGTATTCGGGAAATGGCGGCGTTTGCAGCAGGGGCACCCAGCTTTCGCTGATATAACGGTTAATATATGTCTCCGGCCTTATTACCCGGCTCCTGTATTTTTCATCCCAGCAACTGATGAACGCATCCGCCAGCACCACCGCCAAACAAGCATAGGCCTCTGCAGAACGGGCAAGATCTGCGTGTGTTTGCCTGCATGCCAGCCGGGTAATATTTATCCAGTGGCCGCCGGGCGATATCTTTTTCGTGGCATACATAACATGCCCGTTTACATTCATCTTAAAAGGATTGCAGTCCCAGAAATTGGCAATTTGCCTTTGCTCTTCCGTTAAATGATCCCCACTTGTTTGTACTTCGATTGCCTCTTTATAAAACGCACTATTTTTATCTGTTGAAAAAACAGTGGCCGGCAATGGTTTAAACTGCCCGGCAGAATCAACCGCAAAAGTTCTTATTCTATTCCAGTAAGGTTCCACTGCCTTCATATAAGCCGGCGGTGTTGGTTTCCAGGATTGATCATCATCGGTAACTGCGTATTTTGGAAACGCCCTTGTTTGTTTATAGTTGTCCTTTGCAGCCCAGGCCAATACATGATCCGAGATAAGCGTTCCAAAGGCAACTGAATTATCGAATATTTCCTGTGGCATGCCGGTTGCCGCAAACTCCTGCAATATTTTTTTCCGGAAATCTTCTATCATTTCTTCTGAAATTACCATGGTTTTTCCGGTCAGCAGGATGGCATTGACCGCTGCCAGCGAAAAATTGTACTGCTTTTTGGGATCGGGTGTATCAAATGGAGTAAGCCCGTGCAGTTGCCCCGCCAGCGTTAAATAATCCATATTCTCAAAACGCGCTGCCTCGTAGCCTGCAATGGTTATATAAGCGTATGTACGACTGGCAACCGGTGGTGAATACACATCATGCACCATCACATCGGTTACCTGTTTTATGGCATGGTGAAAATAATCGGGATTATCGGCCAGTTGTTTCCATTTGCTGTCATTGGCAAAAATGGAAACAGGCGATAGCAGGAAGAAGATAGAAAAAATAAAAGGCAGGCATTTCATAGTTGTACAATCAATTAATCATTGGCTAAGAAAACAAAGAGAAAAGGGAGTTTATTGGGCCGCGCAGGGTTAGCAGAGAAAAGGAGAAAACATCATGCTAATCACTTTTTCTCTTTTTAGCTCCGTGCGACATTGTTTCTATACATTTTTTGAGGCTGTAACATAAAAAATACCGGCATAAGCAATTATACCGTACTGATCAATTTATATTCCGCTGGCTACTTCACTACTTAAAAATAAGCATGAACAGTTAACAACTGAGGCTCACAGTAACAGCGGATTTAAAGCAGAAGCCGCCGTAGCGCCGGGCTCCAGTCCGCTCAGCCATCTTTGCCTGTCGGCTTCCTGGTGTTCGTTCTTTGGTTCGGTAACGGTAGCCCCATCAGCAAAATAAATAATGGTCATTACTTCCCTTGTTACTTTTGAAAGGTTGCCGGGTGCATTGTGCAGCGTCCATCCATAATGCCAGGTAGCGTCTCCGGCTTGCATAGATGTAGCACGGGTAATGGTAAAACCCTTGTCTTTTATATGCTTTTCCAGCAAAGCTTCTGATTCATCTGAGATAGCCACATTTTCCACAAAACCTCCTGTATGTGATTGGGAAGCGAACGTAAGCATTCCCATTTCCTCATTAATATCAATCAACGGCATCCACATCGTTACCGTATTGGTGGTACTCAATGGCCAGTAATACTGGTCCTGGTGCCAGGGAGTAAAGCCCCCGCCTGGTTCTTTATAGAGCGCCTGATCGTGATACAGGCGTACATTCTGCACACCCAGCAATGTGGCCGCAATTTTTGCAAAACGTTTGGCCAGCGTAAATTTTCTTACCTGCCGGTCCACTTCCCACAAATTCATTATTTGCAAAAACGCTTTGCCATAGGTATCACGCTCTTCCATTTTGCGTTTCTCGGTATTGAATTTATATGCTGCTTCATTAATAACATCCCGGTACACCCCGGCTTCTACGGGATTAAGCACTCCTTTAAGAAGAACATGCCCATTTTTATGGAAATCCCGAGATAAAAGGGGATCGATGTCTATAAAATTGTCCAGGGATGGCAAACTCGTGTCGTTCATAATTAATTGATTTAATTCACTATCAAACTACGTTTATAATCATGTCCGAAAAAATGGCAAAATTGGCTAATTTGTGGATTATTTTATCCCGAAACCGGATTTTGTTGTTTTTAAATGATAAAATTTCCAATTATTGAAAGCTTCCTTTGAGTCCATAAAAGCATCTGGCAATAGTTCTTTTGTAACGCGCCAGTTTATTGAAGAGCATTTTTCGGCGCCTTATCATTTCCACCCCGAATATGAACTTACACTGATACTAAAGGGAAGGGGTAAGCGCTATGTTGGAACGCACATGCATGACTATGAAGAAGGCGACCTGGTATTAATTGGCAGCAACCTGCCGCATTGCTGGAAGACAACAACGGGCAGCACCGGTAAATCAATCTCGATCGTTGTACATTTTCTGAAAGATTTTTTAGGCACTACTTTTTTTACGGTACCTGAAATGACCCGCATCCAGCAATTGCTGAAAAACAGCAGCAGTGGTATACAGTTTACGGGCAATACTTTATTGTTGCAGCAGAAAATAAAAGCAATCTTGAACGAAGCCGTCTCATTCAGGAAATTAGTTTTATTACTGGATATATTGCACGACCTGGCAGACCACCATCAATATCTTATACTGGACAAACAAAACCAGTATCCTTTGTTGCCTGCAGTTGAAAAGGAAAGAATCCACGCCGCTATGGCTTATATAGTTGAAAATTTCCAAAAAAACATATCGCTTAAAGCAGTAGCTGCAACTACCAGTATGACCCCTGAGGCCTTCTGTAAATATTTTAAAAAGCTAACCAGGAAGACTTTTATTGAAGTGGTAAACGATTACCGCATCGATTTTGCCATCGGGCAGCTGGTGAATACCGAAAAACCAATTGTACAGATAGGTTTCGACAGCGGTTTCAATGACATATCTAATTTTTACAAGACATTTAAAGATCGCACCACACTAAGCCCGCTGACTTACCGCAAAACATTCAGGACCTCATTGCGGACGCAGTGAAGCAAACTCCACGGTATTGCAATGACTCATACTTCCACGCCTTTTCGAACGAAGTGAAGCAATCTATGCTTGCACATGCAACATGCTGATAATTTATAGACCAGATTGCTTCATCGCCCTTATGTCTTCAGGTATAAAAATAAAATTCCGTGAGGTCGATTCACAATGAACGTATACGACGATCCGTAATGACGACAAGACGATTCACAATAACAGCCAGCTTTCACAATAGAGGCAAAACAATTATTCACCACGTTTCATTGGCTATTCAATTTGATTCAGTCCATACATTCATTTTTAGAAACTATTATCTTTCGCACCTAATTGCTTTGCTTATGCTGCTGCGCCGGTTGAATTTGTACCTGTTTATCTTATTTATCCTCCCGCCTTTTTGTTGCCTTTCCCAAACAACCGGAAACACATTGTTCAGATTGCTCAGTCCCGCCCGGACAGGCATTGGCTTCAATAACAAAATCACCGAAAGCGACTCACTGAATATACTAAACCAGGCAAATATCTATAATGGCGGTGGCACAGGCATCGGCGATTTCAACAACGATGGGCTGATGGATATTTATTTATCCGGCAACATGGTGAGTAATAAACTCTACCTCAATAAAGGCGCATTAAAATTTCAAGACATTACCGCGGCTTCGGGTGCTGACGGAGCAGGTCATTGGTGTACCGGCGTTTCAGTAATAGATATCAATAATGACGGATGGATGGACATCTATATATGCGCCTCCTTCCGAAAAGATACAGCAAGACGGACCAATTTATTATACATCAACCAGGGACTTAACAAGAAGGGCATTCCAATTTTCAAAGAATCTGCGGCGGCCTGGGGCATTGCCGATACCGGCTTTAGCACACAGGGCGTGTTTTTTGATTACGACAATGATGGCGACCTGGACCTGTATATCGTCACCAACGAATTAAACGATCCCAAAACACCTATAAAATTCAGGCCCAAGCTAACCGATGGAAGCGCACTGAATACAGACAGGCTTTACCGGAATAACGGCAATGCCACATTTACCAATGTATCGAAGGAGGCTGGCATTACAATAGAAGGATGGGGCCATGCGGTTTGTGTATCAGATATTAACCAGGATGGCTGGCCCGATATTTATATAAGCAATGATTTTGTATCGAACGACCTGTTGTACATCAATAATAAAAACGGCACGTTCACCAACCGCCTGGGAGAATATTGCAAACACACCGGATGGAACGCTATGGGCACCGATATGGCAGACATTAACAATGATGGTATGCCCGATATTATCTCACTGGAAATGCTGCCCGAAGATAACCTGCGTAAAAAAAGAATGCTCAGCGGCAATGAATACTATAATTACTACAACAGCGAAAAATTTGGATATGAACACCAGTACGTACGCAATGTGTTGCAATTAAACCAGGGCATGAGTCCGCTGGGTCACCCTGTATTCAGTGAGATTGGCTATATGGCAGGCGTTTACCAGACAGACTGGAGCTGGTGCCCGTTGGTGGCAGATTTTGATAATGATGGTTACCGGGACATGGTTATTACCAACGGGTTGCCGCGCGATGTTACTGACCTCGATTACATTACATTTAACAATGGTCAGGGCGGCGGCAAGGGAAATTATTCCCTGGCACTCACTGATTCATTGCCCGTGGTTAAACTACCCAATTATTCATTTAAAAACAATGGTGGTATTTTATTTACCAATACCAGTGCCAACTGGGGTTTTACGCAACCATCATTTTCAAATGGCGCTGCCTATGCAGATCTTGACAATGACGGAGATCTTGATATTGTAATCAACAATATAAATGATCCCGCTTTTGTGTATGAAAACACTGCTATCTCCACCACATTAAAAAACAATTCCCATACACTCATGCTGGGTTTTAAAGGACCCGACAAAAACATAAATGGTATTGGTGCAACTGTAAACATCTGGTACGATAAAGGAAAGCAGCAATTCTACGAACACCAGCCCTGCCGCGGCTATATGTCAACCGACGACAACAGGGCGCATTTCGGGCTCGGCAATATTACCCATATAGACTCGTTGCGCATACGCTGGCCCGGTGGAAAGACGCAATTGCTGACCAGCATCGCTGCAGACCAGTTACTGCAACTTTCCTACAAAGATGCGGAGGCAAAGCTGCCGGTACATCAAAACCAGGTGCCGGCTTTTACTGCTGTTGCAAAAAAATATGGCATCTCATTTAAACACAAGGAAAGAGATGCTATTGATTACAATACCCAGCCCTCTATTCCGCATAAATTAAGCCAGTACGGACCGGGTATTGCCGTTGGCGATATAGACAAGAATGGCTACGACGATTTCTATATTGGTGGTTCGGCTGGCCGGCACGGCATGTTCTTTATGCAGGATGAAAAAGGATATTTTACACCCGATTCAACCCGTTTCTTACAGGCCGATGATGGCCACCCTGCAGAAGATATGGGCCTGTTATTTTTTGATTCAGACAATGATGGCGATCTTGACCTGTATGTTGTCAGCGGCAGCTATGAACTGCCTCCCAATGAACCAGCCAGCCAGGATGTGTTATACATCAATGATGGCAGCGGAAAATTCAAACCCAGCTATTCATCGTTGCCAAAAATGTTTACCAATGGATCATGCGTGCGTGCTGCCGATATTGACGGCGACGGCGATCTGGATCTTTTTGTAGGCGGCCGTGTGGTATCGGGCGCTTACCCCCTGCCGCCAAAAAGTTATATCCTGATCAACTATTCCGGAACTTTTGTTGATGCCACACAAAAATATTGTCCTTCATTACAGCAGGCTGGAATGATTACCGATGCGCTGTGGAGCGATTTTAACAACGATGGCAGACCCGATTTAATAACTACCGGGGAATGGATGCCCATCAACTTCTATAAAAATACAGGCAATAGCCTGGAATTGGTAAGCGACAGCAGCGGTATTGACCGGCATGTCGGCTGGTGGAACAGTATCATTGCCGGCGATTTCGATAATGATGGCGATATGGACTACGTAGCAGGCAACCTGGGACTCAACAGTAATTACAAAGCTACCCCGGATGAGCCAATGGTCATGTATGCAAAAGATTTTGATGAAAATGGATTAATGGATCCCCTGGTATTTTGCTACATGAAAGCAGCAGATGGCAAAAGAAACTTATTCCCCATGACAACACGCGATGATATGATTAGCCAGATGATCTCAACAAGAAAGAAATATCCTACCTACAAAGCTTATGGCAAAGCTGCGCTGGACGATTTCTTACAACCGGCCGACAAGGAGAATGCAATGGTATTTACGGCAACGGATATGAACAGCAGTTATATTGAAAACAAAGGCAATGGTAAATTTATCATCAGTCCCTTACCGGCAGAAGCGCAATTTGCGCCTGTATATGGAATGGTGGCAGCAGATATTGACAATGACGGAAACCCCGACCTGGTGATGGTGGGCAACGATTATGGAATGGAACCCTACAGCGGCAGGCACGATGCTTTTAACGGTTTATGCCTGAAAGGGGATGGCAAAGGAAATTTTACCAGTATGTCCATTGCCGGTAGTGGTTTTTTTGTAAAAGGTGATGGCAAAGGACTGGCAGCATTGCATACAGCAAAAGATCGCGACCTGTTAATTGCCACGCAAAACCAGGATAGTGTAATGGTGTATGAAAAAACAATCCCAGGTGATACAAAAAACACAAAATGGATACCCCTCCTTCCGGAAGATTTTTCTGCTGAAGTCTTTTATCAAAACAATACCAAAAGAAAGCTTGAATTTTATTATGGCGCTGGTTATCTATCTCAATCTTCAAGAAAAATCCGGGTGGATAAAGACGTGGTAAAGATTGTAGTTACAGATTTTAAAGGCAATAAAAGAGAAATAGCAAAATAATGCGGCAATGTTTCAATGTACAAACTGGTAAATTTTTTCCCTTACCGCCTGCAGGTTAAAGGGCTTGGGCACATAATCATTGGCGCCGCAATCGTGAGCGATGTATTCAATATTATCATTGGCAGAAATCATAATTATGGGAATACCTGCAGTTTTATGATAGGCTTTCAATTTTTTACAGATATCCCCGCCGGAAATTCCATCCATACCAATATCAAGCAATATTATATCCGGATGACCTTCGGCAGCCATTTTCATTATCCCATTTCCATTCAGGGAAATCTGAACAGCAAATCCGGCCTGCTGTAGCTGCATTTTTACCAGTTGCAACAAATCAGTATCATCATCTGCCACCAGTACTATTTTCTTTCTGTTATCTATGTTTATTCCCATGATAAATTAGATTATTGTAAAATAATAGTCGCCATTGCTATTATACGAACAATAATAAAGCCACAAGGCTCATGGAACAAAGCAGGGAACAGAATGACCATACCGGGAATTATTAAAGAACCCCACCCCGGCTTACCATTTACGTTTAAATAACCTGTTTTATGTGAAGATTTTGTGTGCTTACGCTATTCCCCCTATCCCGTTTCAATATCCAGTACGTCCCGGACAGCGTTTATTAGTGACATTGAGAGTAAAATATTCCACAGAAGTTCGGAAAATTTTACAAACTTGGTTGGTGATAAAACAACGCTTACTATATTGTTGATTATTAAGAACATGTTCAACATCCACTTTTTTCCAGGGGCATTGCGTTGTTTAACAATGACACATGGCCGAAAAAACATGTTGCTAATTGTACCGTCTTAAAAATTTCAGGCGGGTGGTTGTTTGTTTAATCCATTCCCTGGCCATTAATTCATGTGCGGGTACGGTAGGGTGAATACCGTCCCATATCCAGTATTCAGGTGGCGCTTTTGTAATGGCTTTATCAAATATGGCGGGATAGTCTACCAATACTGCATTAAATGCCGCCGCCAGCTTCTTTACCTTTTCAGCTCTTTGCAATACACCATCTTTCCATTGCTCCCAGTTCTCCTTTCTCCTGCCAACCGGATATACAAAAGGAAGTCCCAGTACAAATATGACATTTGGTTTCATCAATTTTGTATCCTCCAGTAATTTCCGGTAGCCGGTCTCAAAATCTTCAATGCTTTGTGCACCAGGTTTATTTTCAACCGATGCAGCCGTGTCGTTAATACCAATTAGTATGCTTAACACGTCGGGCCTGATATCCAATGTATCGGTCTGAAAATCTTCAATGCTTTGTGCACCAGGTTTATTTTCAACCGATGCAGCCGTGTCGTTAATACCAATTAGTATGCTTAACACGTCGGGCCTGATATCCAATGTATCGGTCTGCCACCTGTTTTGTAAATCAGGTATTCTATTACCGCTGATGCCACGGTTATAAAAACTATAACCCGCTGCCGGAAAATCTGCCCCAACCCGGCTGGCTATCGCAAATGCATAACCGTGTCCCATAATATGATTGGGATCGGCATTCCGCCCGCGGTTGCCATCGGTAATGGAATCTCCCTGGAACAAAAAAACAAGTCCCTGTTCATTAACACTGGCTGTATCCTGATTTTCTTTTGCATCGCCCGCAAATAAAGACTGGGGCGATAAACCCGCCGATACCCCCGCAATTGCAGCAGCTTTAATAAATTTTCGCCTGGATGAATTGTTTTGCATAATACTTTGGGTGGTTTGATTTTCCGAACAAGGTAGGTTACTAAGATCGTCGCCCTCGACACTGCGCATGCAAAACCGATAAGGTTTTCCTGGCGACGGCGGCAGGGCTGCAAACCTTATCGGTTTCTTTTGCCTGGCGTTTTCCGCCATTCCTGCGGCAGAATGATTGTCGTTTTGTAATGCCTTCTATATTGATTATAGTCCTTAATTAGCAACAGCATTTATATTGTATTTCCATTTACCCGTTTTTATATCAATGCTCCAGGGTTTGGGTTCGGGCAACCATAGTTTTCCCCCGCCAATTTGCAATGGCATCCACAGGTAACGGGAGTCCCATTGTGTACGTGGCCGCCATATATCGCCCATAAAAATTACTGTAGATGTATCGGTACCGGTTACCTTAATCATCATAGTAGACTGCGCTCCATAGGTATTTGCCATTGGCGGGGCAATATCTTTAAAATCGCTCCATGGCCCCTCCAGCGATGGCGCAGTGGCGTATTTGTTTGGATTGGCTTTCCAGCCGGTCAATGCAGAACCAATGGCATAATACAATCCATTATAATGTACAATGGCCCCCCCTTCCATATGTTCCTTTACCAGGCACATTTCTTTTTCAACGTCCATATAATCAGCAGAAAGCTTTGCAATCCTGAAGCCAAACGGCCTGTCTTCAAAAACCAGGTAGGCGGTACCGTCATCGTCAATAAACTGGCCTATGTCGCGGCTTTCATGCCCCAGTGGCCGGAACATTTTTACATACCTGAAATTGCCATCGGGCGCATCACTAACGGCAATAGCCACACTGGCCAGTTTATAGGCGGCATCATCTATATGCAGGTACATTACATATTTATTTGTTGCTGCGTTGTAAAAAACCTTAGGCCGTTCCAATACCCAATGTCTGCCCAGGTGCTCAGGGTCGGTCAGCTTCAATACATCTCCTTCAAATTTCCAGTTTGTTAAATCCTGGGAGGTATAGCAACTTACATAACGTGTGTTTGAGTCAAGCCCCTGTCTGCGTTCTTCGCCATACCAGTAATAAACATTTTTTATTTTAATGATGCCCCCGCCATGCGCCTGCACATGGTTGCCTTTATCATCAGGCCAGACCCCACCGGGCTCTATACTGCGCACTGCAACGGACTGGCTTTTTTTGCCAGCCACACAAGCCGCTAGACATACAATTAGTACTGTAAGAAGCATTGCAACCGCATGTCTATTTCTCATATGTGTATGGCTGTTATATTATTTGTATATTATTTCCCTCCTGCATTATTTTGTTTCCATCTGTAAAATGGTAATGGAATAAGCGGGCAAAGAACGTGTAAAATTTTTCCCCAACCCTTTTACTTTAGATACCACCGGCACTATTTTATTTGGTTCGCTAATCGTGTTGGTATCCTCAGGCTTGTCTGCTTTTAATACAATCATTGAGCCGGAGGATGCTACTTTTGTAACGCCTGCCAGGCTAATCTTTACAGGCTGGATATTGCCGCCTGCGTTTACCAGTTTAAGATAAACCGTTCCCGTTTGTGTGTTGCGCGTGGCAACGCAGAATAATACCGGTATTTGTTTTGCTTCCATGCCGGCAGCACTATCCTTTTTTGAAAGTCCGCGTAACCGGGTTGGAATATTACTGGCAGCAACGGGCACCACTTCATTGCCAATGTAATTGCTAAACATTTGCTGCGCGTAATACGAGGGCGAGCCGTAAACCGATAAGGCATTGTACCCAATCAGATCAGATTTCCATTGCATGCCTCCGGGATTAACATTCACAAACAATGGCGCATAGCACGACATGAGTACCAGGTCCGAATTGCGTTCCATACCCGTCATCCACGCCGCATCTCCCAGTGCTGAATTAAAATTGGGTGTTGGCTCTCCTTCACGGGTAGCCCATTCGCCTACAAAAATTTTGGGGCCGTTGCGATCATAGTTGTCGTAATGCCCCGCATCTTCTTCCATTTCCCATGCATTGCGGTAATAATGTTCGTCCAGCATTTCAAGGCTACGCACAGGCGCCTTTACCCGTTGTCCCAGCGGATCTTTGCCACCTACAGTGGATATGATTTTCAAAAAAGGATATTTTGCCTTAATGGCATCATAGAACTGCAGGTAACGGCGTTCATAGCTGCCCGATATATCAAACCCATCTTCATTGCCTATTTCAATATAACTGAGTTTGAATGGTTTTGGATGTCCGTCCATTGCCCGCTTAGCCCCCCATTTTGTACTGGCATCTCCAATAACGTATTCTATTTCCTCCAGGGCATCATCAACAAAAGGCTGCAGCAAACTACCGGAATCCAGGTAATCCCTGTTTAATGTATAGCCTGCAAAAACAGCCAGCAGGGGTTCCATTTTCAGGTCCTCGCACCATTCAAGAAATTCAAGCAGGCCCATTCCATCAGAAGAACGATAACTCCAGGTACCCATATGACCGGGGCGCTGATCCAATGGCCCCAATGTTTTTTTCCAGGCGAACCGTGTGGAGAACATTTGCCCTTCCAGGTAATTACCGCCGGGGAAACGTAAAAAAGCCGGTTTCATAGCCGCCAGCATCAGCATAATATCTGGTCTGTTCCCGTTTGAGCGATCGTTATAGGTGGGCGGAAAGAGCGACACCAGGTTAAACCAGTACTTACCCGCATCAGTAGCCGCAATTACAAACCTGGTATCTGCTGATGGTTGAACAGTATTCCCGGTAACCAGCGTAAACGTGTAACGTTGCCATTCGTTGCCTACACGGCTGACCCGGGCTGTTGCATAGATCGTTTTGCCGTCATTGCTCTCTATGCTAACAGTCAGGTTTTTATCAATGCGATCGGTTTTAGCATAAAAAGAACCGTGGTAACTGGTATTGGGCTGTACTGGTATGCCCCAGTAGCCGCTATTGGCAATACCGGTGCGCTTACCCGGCTGTTGCACATCCAGCAACAGGCAGGTTGTCAATGCATTATTAATGGGTTGTTTTGTATCCAGTTTCAGTGAATCAGTGCTGCCTTCATCCCTGATTACCGACCAGTAATCAGGATTTTTTGGATTGTCTTTAAAAACCCGGTTGCGGATCAATTCGGCATACAGGCCGCCGTCGTACGAATAATTGATTTCTTCGGTCATAAGGCCATACAACCTGGGGCTCACCGGTGTTCCCTGTTTATCCATTTGCAAAACAAGCGAGGCGGGTGTTTGCGCCCCCAGGTAACAAAAAGAAACAGATAATAATAACAGTGATAAGAGCTGGCGGATACCAACTGATTGAACAAGAAAGGAATTGGTGGGGATATTCATAAGCAATAATTGTTTTGTTTTACCGGATGCTGCCGGTTGCAGATATTTATACAAACCCGGGTATGCCCGTTATCTCAGGGCATTGATTTTTTCCTGTATACCTGCTGCCATGTTTTTGGCTTCACCAAGCGGTAGTCCTGTTTTCATGCCCGGCCTTGTATGGCCGGTAGCAGTTAACCAGGCATCTTTCATAAAACCCTGTCGTTCTGCTACCAGTTGTAATATTAATAACCCATTTTTTTGGCCCATCACCGCAGTTTTGATATCCGGATATTGCACAGCATCTTTCTCACCCAAATATATTAATAGTTGTTTAGCTATTAACCAATGACCAGCCTCGCCCGGGTGCACGCCATCATTGGCCAGTGCAAACCCATCTATTCCAAAATTGGCGTCCAGCCTGCGGTGTGCCTCAAAGTATTTTTTCATAGGAAAATGGATGTCTGCCACCTCCCATTTTGCTGTTTTTCTTTGTGCCAGCAGCCAGGCAGCGTATTTATCCAGCACCGCCGCATAGCCTTTTGCGCCACCCCGCAGCTCATCGTATACCGGCGGCGTAAGAATAACAACCCTTGCGCCGGTGGTTGCCAGGGTATCATGCAGCCAGATCATGCCGTCTTTATATTGCTGAAAACGTTTTTCATCAAATGGCAGATAAATACCATCGTTCATACCATAAGAGGCAAAAACAATATCGGGTTTTATTAATTGTAAGATGCGGTGTAATCTTTCATGCAGATCGGGGCGGGGAAAATGGCCGCCTGCATGACCTTCTTCGGAGAGCCCCGAAACTGTTTCGCTGGGCAAACCCAGGTTCATAAAGGTTATTGAAACGGAAGGATGCCGGGCACTGTAATAAGCTTCTATATCTGTTATGTAACTGCCTGCATAGGTGATGCTGTTGCCAAGAAACAACACTTTATGTACAGCGCTGTCAGGGGATTGCGCCAGTATATGCATGGGCGCCAAAAAGCATACGGCAATAAACGCAAGGTATTTTTTCATTGATGCTATCTGCCGGTTATGATACCGGGCACGGTTAAAGATAAATCAATGAAATGATTCAGAATAATGATATATGCTGCTGCGATATATGCTGCGCCAATTACGGTTATACGATAATGTCAGGGATGGTGTATAAAAAATGGCCACAGTTATTGTACCTGCGGCCATTTCCATTGTGAAAATATCCATCCGTAATAAATACAGCAAATATTAATCACAATTATTTAGCTGCATCGCGCAAAGCTTTTATTCTGTCGTGAGAAGCTTTCAGCATTTGTTTTTGCGCTTCCAGGGTGGTGCGTATATAAGCCGGCAAATCTCCTTCCAGCGCTTCCTTGTATGCATTTTGGGCGGCATCTTCGCCGTGTTCGCAATTGGCCAGAATGCTATGCCTGCTGTTTCCTGTAAAAACCGCTTTTACGTCCATCCATGCCCGGTATAACTTGCCGCTGGCAGTAGTACCGGCTTCAAATTCTCCGCCCAGGGCCTGCACTTCGCCTGCCAGGTCCACCCTTATTTTACGGCTTTCGTCAATCATTGAAGTAAAAAGACTTTTCAAATCCGCGTCGCCGTCCTTTAATTCTTTCAGTGCCCTTTCATAACCAACAATACGGTCGTTGTTTATTTCAACCAAATCGTTCAGTATTTCAACTGTTGCTGTAGTAGTCGTTTGCATAATGATAAATTTTTCGTTATGATAAGTTTTTCGTTCACCAATTTTTGCACCTGAACACGTTCAAATCGCATGCCGCGGAATCAGGGCGTTTAGATAAGGGCGGCGCCGGGCATTATTGCTGCCATATTTCCACAGTATTGATGAATTTCTTTATCAACCCCAAAGACCGGACGGTTTGCCGGCGCTGCCAATTCAAAAAAAATAATGACCCGCCGGCCGGTAAAAAAATCATGTATAAGTTTCTTAATTTCACCCGCAATGCAAGAAAACCTGCTGCTTATACTTTCGCTGCTCTTCCTCAGCTCCATGCTTACCATGCTGAGCGAAAAACTACATATTTCCTATCCGATATTTCTGGTGATTGCCGGCCTCGTGATAAGTTTTATTCCTGGTTTGCCTGTAGTTAGCCTTCAGCCCGACCTGGTATTTCTTATTTTTCTTCCGCCATTGCTCTATGCTGCTGCATGGAACACGGCGTGGAAAGATTTCTGGCAGTACAAAAGACCCATCCTTATGCTGGCCACCGGGCTGGTTGTATTTACATCGGCCAGCGTAGCTTTTACAGCACATGCCATGATTCCTGATTTTTCACTGGCGCTTGGTTTTCTGCTGGGCGGCATTATTTCTCCACCCGATGCAGTGGCTGCCGCTTCTGTATTTCAGAAACTGAGTATACCCAAACGCGTTACTGCCATACTGGAAGGCGAAAGCCTGATCAATGACGCTTCTTCGCTGATTATTTTTCGGGTAGCCCTTGCCGCTATATTTACAGGTCAATTTTTTTTCTGGAAAACGGCCGGTCAATTTTTTGCAGTGGCTTTTATTGGTATCCTGATTGGGCTGGTGATAGCCCTAATTGTATATGCAGTACACCGTTTTCTACCCACTACCGGCAGTATTGACACGGTAATTACCATTATTTCGCCTTATATAATGTATATAACGGCTGAGCATTTTCATTTTTCCGGTGTAATGGCCGTGGTTAGCGGTGGTTTGTTTTTAAGCTACCGCTCGCACGAAATTTTTACCTACAACTCGCGTATACAGGTCTATTCTTTCTGGCAAACGCTCACTTTTCTTTTAAACGGGCTGGTGTTTATACTAATCGGGCTTCAGTTGCCGGCCGTCAGCTCGGGACTGGGAAAAGAAACCATCGGCGACGCAGTCTTGTATGCGGTAGTAATCAGCCTGCTAACCATTGTTATACGCATTTTATGGGTGTTCCCGGGCGCCTATCTTCCCCGCATCTTGTCTAAAAACATCCGCCGGCGCGAAAAAAGGCCACCGTGGCGGCTTGTATTTGTTATTGGCTGGAGTGGTATGAGGGGTGTGGTATCGCTGGCATCTGCCCTGGCTGTTCCACTAACACTGGCTACCGGCGAAAACTTCCCCCAGCGTAACCTTATTCTTTTTATCACTTTTATTGTGATTTTGTTTACACTGGTATTGCAGGGGCTGAGCCTGCCCCTTGTAATTCGCCTGCTGAAAGTAAAAGACGAAGAGGCTGAAAATGCCGAAGAGCAGGAACTAACGGTTCGCCTTCGACTGGCCACCGCTGCACTTGACTATATGCAAAGCGAGCATGGAGATAACCTGGGAGATGTGGACGCATTCCGGCGGCTGAAAGAACGCTACGAAAGAATGATAGAAATAACCAACAAAAAACTGCTGAAAGAAGAAGAAACCATTTCCTCGGCTGGTTTTTTACCCACTTACCGGAGGATGCTTATCGAAATTGTTTCGGTAAGAAGAAAAGAAATACAAAAATTACGCAGCGAAAGAACATTTTCAGAAGAATTGCTCAGGAACAAAGAATGGGAACTTGACCTGGAAGAAGCAAGGCTTATGGAATCTTAATAAATAACGTCAAAATGGAAACAGTAAACGGAGCCCGAAAAAACTACCGGTAATGTATAGGTATTAACTTTAGTGCACATTTATTAAAAGCACTTAGTAAAAAAACGATCTTGCTGCTAAGCGTTTTCCATTATGTATCTGCGTTGTGTTAAATTTTAATAACATTTGTTATAGCCTTCTCCGTTTAAAGTAGAAAATCTTCTACAATTAAGTTAAAATTGGATTAATATTTATAAGAAACCGATTGCAAGGAAATTATCTGCATTTTTGGTACGATAATTTCGCTTGATGTGAATCAACAAATCTGGATGCTTTATGAAATGGTTTATGAAATCAATTGAAATCAAATTCCGCTATTGGGGCGATATGGTAAAGGCTAACATTTTCCAGGACGAAGATGCACGTGGGGTACTGTATTCGATACGATTAAACGGAGATTATTTTTTTACATTACGGTATGATGAAGAAAAAGAGTGGATGATCGTTAAAGAAAAAAATGGTATCACACCAAGAATAGACAAGGAATTATTGAGTCGTATTTTGAAGCCGCTTGAAACCAAATTAAATTACGCGGCCTGATTAACGCAGATCAGCTTCATCAATATATAAGGGTAACGGACTATTTGCAAAAGAGAGATCAGTAGAAAACATTTATTGTTTATCCTATTGGTCTCTTTTTTTTGCCTTTCCGTCACAAAATTGGACCGTTTCCAGGCATTTCAGTTCATTTTTAAATCCCGTTGCCTGAAACCGTAAAGGTCTTATTTTTGCAGCCGCCGGCAACTCAAACCAGCCGGAAAAAAGGTGCAATTAAAGGACTTAGGCAGACAATTAGAGGGAGAACTTTATTTCGACAAGACAATGCGTACTCTTTACGCAACAGATGCATCAGCCTACCGCGAGATGCCACTGGCAGTTGCCATTCCAAAGTCTGTAGCCGATATAAAAACGCTTATCCAATTTGCCCGCACGCACCATACATCGCTTATTCCAAGAACCGCCGGCACCTCACTGGCCGGCCAGGTAGTGGGTAATGGAATCATTGTAGATGTATCAAAAAATTTTACGCAAATCATTGAATTGAACGCCGGTGAAAACTGGGTACGGGTTCAGCCCGGGGTTATAAGAGACGAGCTTAACATGTTTTTGAAGCCACATGGCCTTTTTTTTGGTCCTGAAACTTCCACTGCCAACCGGGCTATGATTGGCGGTATGGTAGGCAATAATTCATGTGGTTCCAATTCAGTTGTTTACCGCAGTACACGGGAGCATTTGCTGGAGGTAAAAGCATTGTTGAGCGATGGAACAGAAGCCGTATTTACATCTGTTAGTATAGATACTTTTCATGAAAAATGCGAAGGTGATACGCTGGAAGCCTCCATTTACCGGAGCGTAAGAGGCCTGCTCAGCAATTATGATAACCAGGAAGAGATACGGAGGCAATTTCCCAAAAAATCGGTGGAGCGAAGAAATACCGGGTACGCGGTGGATGTGTTACTGGATACTGCCCCATTTACAGCGGGTGAGCCCGATTTTAATTTCTGCAAACTGATTGCCGGTTCAGAAGGCACACTGGCTTTTGTTACCGAAATAAAACTTAATGTGGTGCCGCTGCCACCCAAAGAAACCGGTTTGCTTTGTGTTCATTTTAACAGCGTTGATGAAGCCCTGCGTGCCAACCTTATTGCCCTGCAATATAAACCAAGCGCCAGTGAACTGATAGATCATTATATACTTGAATGCACCAAAGAAAATAAAGAGCAACTCAAAAACCGGTTTTTTGTACAGGGTGACCCCGGCGCTATTCTGGTGGTTGAATTTGCAAGAAACAACCGCGAAGACATCCTGGCTATTGCCGGCGAAGCAGAAGCCGCCATGCGTGCAGCAGGATTAGGTTACCATTTCCCCTTGTTGTTTGGAGAAGACACCAAAAAAATATGGACGCTGAGAAAAGCAGGACTTGGCCTGCTGAGTAACCTGCCCGGCGATGCTAAAGCGGTTCCGGTTATTGAAGATACCGCCGTAGACGTGCAGGATCTTCCCGCGTATATACGCGATTTTAATGAAATTCTGAAAAAATACAACCTGTATTCCGTACACTATGCACACGCAGGTTCCGGAGAGATACACCTGAGGCCCATCATTAACCTGAAAACAGCAGAGGGCAACGAACTCTTTCGCAGCATTGCCGCAGAAATTGCCACACTGGTAAAAAAATACAATGGCTCACTTAGCGGCGAACATGGCGATGGCAGGCTGCGCGGCGAATTCATTAAACAAATGGTGGGTGAAAAAAATTACCAGTTGCTGAAAGAAATCAAACGCACCTGGGATCCGGAAAACATTTTCAACCCCAATAAGATTGTAGACACCCCGTCTATGAATACGATGCTGCGTTACACACCGGGTCAGCAAACACCCGGCTTCTCCAGCATTTTTCGTTTTTACAAACAGGATGTATTACAGCATGCCGAACAATGCAATGGTTCGGGCGATTGCCGGAAAACACAATTGTCAGGCGGCACCATGTGTCCTTCTTTTATGGCAACCCGCAATGAAAAAGACACCACCAGGGCCAGGGCCAATATTTTACGTGAGTTTCTTACACATTCAGACAAACCCAACCGTTTTGACCATAAAGAAATTTATGAGGTAATGGATCTTTGTCTTAGCTGCAAAGGCTGCAAATCTGAATGCCCTTCTAATGTGGATGTGGCAAAACTGAAAGCAGAATTCATGCAGCATTATTACGATGCCAACGGCGTGCCTTTCCGATCAAAACTGATTGCCAATTTTAGCAAGTCTTCCAGTTTAGGCGCCCTGGCGCCAGGCATGTATAATTTTATGGTGACCAATAAGCGCATCAGTAAGGCTATTAAGAAATTCTCCGGCTTTGCCACTCAAAGATCAATGCCAACCCTTCATGCCACTACATTAAAGAACTGGTATGAAACCAAATTTCGTCCAACAAAAGGCGGCCATTATGAGCCGGCCCATAAAATAAAGAAAGTCTATTTGTTTTGCGACGAATTTACCAACTATAATGATACACATATTGGCATAACGGCGCTTTTGCTGCTGCAAAACCTGGGTTACGAAGTTATTATACCAGAACACCTGGAAAGCGGGCGCACCTGGCTATCGAAAGGGCTTATCAGGAAAGCAAAGAAAATTGCGAATAAAAATATTGAAATGCTGGCCCCGGTAGTTACGGATGCCGCACCATTAATTGGAATAGAACCTTCGGCTATCTTAACTTTCAGGGATGAATACATAGATCTTGCTGATGACGATAAATTTGAACAGGCAAAAAAATTGTCTGCGAATGTTTTTCTGATTGATGAGTTTCTTGCTTCAGAAATAAAAAAAGGAAATATTACTGCAGATCAGTTTACCAAAGAAAAAAGAAAAGTAGTACTGCATGGTCATTGCCAGCAAAAAGCATTGTCTTCTGTAACGCCTTCCATTGCGTTATTATCTTTGCCGGAAAATTATACAGTAGAAACCATTCCTTCCGGTTGCTGTGGCATGGCCGGCTCTTTTGGATACGAAAAGGAACATTATGATCTCTCTATGAAGATTGGGGAGATGGTGTTGTTTCCCAGGGTTCGCCAGCAAACTGATGAAGATATTATTGCTGCTCCTGGTACCAGTTGCCGTCACCAGATAAAGGATGGCACCGGCAGAAAAGCATTGCACCCGGTGGAAGTTTTGTACAACGCCTTGTTGTAAAATTGGCAAACTTGCTGTAAGAATTCGTAGCCGGGGAAAATCTGCACATCGATATTACGCCTGTGTGCAATCCATCTTTTTTATGGAATAACTGTTGGCAGGCCGACAAAACAAGCGGCTAATATTATTACCTTAGTTGAATAAAACCAAATAATGAAAACAGTTATTATAACCGGTGCAAACGGAAACCTGGGTACAGCCTGCGTAAAAAAATTTTTAGACGGCGGGTATAAAGTAATTGCCGTAGACGGCGCAGATAACCATCTTGATTTTGCCACCGGCCATACCAATTATGCGTTTATCACCGTTGATCTTACCAACGAAGAGCATACCGGTGCTTTTATTTCAGACAGTATAAAAAAATATGGTAAAATAGATGCCGCCCTGATGCTGGTGGGTGGTTTTGCGGCAGGCACCATAGCCCTTACCGCAGGCGCCGATATACATAAAATGTTTTCATTAAATTTTGAAACAGCTTATTATATGGCACGCCCTTTATTGCAGCATATGCAGCAAAACAATTATGGCCGCCTGATCTTTATTGGTGCAAGACCTGCCCTCAATCCAGCACAGGGAAAGGATCTAACGGCTTATGCACTAACCAAATCGCTTTTGTTTAAGCTGGCGGATTTCATCAACGAAGAAAACAAAGGAAAAAATATCACCGCCACCGTGGTAGTGCCCAGTACCATTGATACGGCACTTAACAGAAAGAGTATGCCTGGCGCCAACCCGTCTGACTGGGTAACACCAGAAGCAATAGCAGACAGCATGGAATTTGTTGTTTCAGACAAGGGAAATGCATTGAGAGAACCGGTATTGAAATTGTATAATAATTCCTGAAGTACTATACACCCGAATTATTTTACATCAGCCTTTAAACTGCAAATATAAAAGTGTACAGGCGGCAGCCGTCATTAATACCAGCGTAATACACCCCAGTATATTGGACCATTTGCCATTGGTAAACCCGCCCATTACTTTTGTATTGTTTGAAACATGAAGTATTATCGCAATTAAGACAGGCGATGTAATACCGTAAAGAATGGAAGTATAAATCAATGCCTGGATGGGACTGATTCCGAGGTAATTGATGCCCAATCCAATAATTAATGAAATAATAATCACCCAGTAAAAAGGCTTTGCCTCATAATATTTTTTATCCAGGTTGCCGCCCCAGCCAAAAGTATCCGATAACATATAAGAAAGACTGCCGCTTAAAACCGGTATAGCCAGCAGTCCTGTACCCAATACACCTATTGCAAACAGCTGGTAAGCAAGCTTTCCGGCAATGGGTTCCAATGCTTTGGCTGCCTGCTCTACGGTATCAATCTGGCGAATACCGCCATTGTACAGCACCGTGCCTGCCGTAAGAATGATAAAGAACATCACGATATTGGAAAACAACATTCCAAAATCAACATCCAGATCCATTTTGTGAATGATTCTTTTATTTACCACCAGTTTTCTTTTTTTATGTTGCTGGTCTTCGGCTTCCATGGTTGCCTGCCAGAAAAAAAGATATGGAGAAATGGTGGTTCCCAAAATAGCTACCAAAATTCCAATAAACGCCTTACTAAAATGGATAGTGGGTACAAAAGTGTGCTTCAGAATATCCAACCAGTCTTGTTTTGACAGGAAGGGCACTACCAGGTACAGCAACAAAAAAATACAGAGGTATTTTAAAATTGCAGCAATTTTTTGATAGGGCAGGTAAATGATCAGCAACATTAGTATAAACGTAAAAGCAACAGTAAAAAAAATGGGATGAACAGCGGGAAAAATAAGGTTGGCCACGGCACCCATTCCCGCAATATCGGCGCCTATATTCAGAATAACAGCAGGAAATGTTAGCGCAATGATGATGTATAAAACAGGCCGTGGATAATTGTTGCGGATGGTGCTGGTTAAACCCTGCGAAGTAACAATGCCAATTCGTGCGCACATTTCCTGTACAGCAGCCATTAACGGAAAAGTTATTAATGCGGTCCACAAGGTAGCAATACCAAACTGCGCACCCGCCTGGGAATAAGTGGCAATACCAGAGGGATCGTCGTCACTTGCCCCGGTTACCAGTCCCGGACCTAGAATGCTGAAGAAACGCTTTATTTTTACCCGCCCCCTGGTTGATGCCTTCATATTATTTTTGTGCCCTGGATTAAATAAGTCTATTTTAAAAACAAAGCAACAACTACTTTTCGCCAATGCCAAAGCGAAGTGTCAAAACCTGCACCTGAATGATGGTCCTGTTATCAGTATATGGTGGCAGGAACAATCCTGTAAATGGAATCAGGCCTCTTTTATTTTACCTGTAAGGAATCGCCCTCGCCAATTAATTTGCCGGTAAGAACAAATTTTCGTCCCCTCACTGCGCTCATTTTCTCTGAAAGTATATTACAGTCAAGCAGGTTATCCTGTGTTGTTCTGCGGCCACTGAACACATTTATGAGTACGCTGATATTTTTATCGGCCAATGAATCATAGGCAGCCTTCGAAAACTTTACTCCTTCGAAACTGGCACTGCGGCTGTTGCTGAGTTCTTTTCGGGCCGATGCAAGAAACATTTCTCCTGATTCTGCGTACTCTTTTGAAGTGGTGTCTTTGGGAACACCCGAAAACCAGGCCGCAACAATGATGGTCTCTTTGCTCCTGTTCAGCTTTTCATTTGCTTTCTGGCTCAGGTTTAATTCAATGGTAAATGCAGGAATGAGCAGCGAATCTTTGTCCATTACAAGATACCCTGTGCCTCCGGACAGGGTATCTCTCTTTAAATCAGTACCATGGCCGATGGAATCCGACCTGGCGCCGCTGTTCTTTCCCTCTTTCGATGCACATGAAAAAAATACTGCCATCAGAAAGACGGCGGCCATATATCTTATCATAGCGGCAATTGTAAAATAAAATCTGGTGCTGTTTATTTCAGGTGTGAGCGTAAAAACCAGGCCATTTTTTCATGGGTTTCCATTAACCCGGTAATGAAATCGCTGGTTCCCAAATCGCCCCATTCATTTGCAAAACGATTGATATTTTCTCTTAAATGAATAATAATGGCTTCATGGTCTGCCAGCAGTTCAGCAATAAAACCTGCTGCATCATTTTTAGAACGTTTCTGTTCAGATAAATGGGTTAACTCCAGCATTAATTGTAAGGTGGCCGGTGCATAATGGCCAAGTGAACGTATTCTCTCTGCTACATTGTCAATAATATCATCCAACTGACCGTACTGACTTTCAAAAAAAAGATGTTTGGTATGAAAGTCGGGGCCTTCTACATTCCAGTGCGCATTCCTGGTTTTGGTGTACAGTACGTATTCATCTGCTAAAATCTTTGATAACTCACCGGCAACTGATTGCAGGTTTTTTTCAGTAATTCCAATATTGGTCTTCATGTTATGGTTGTTTTTGTTTTATAGTTAGGCAAATGTAGCTATAAAAATTTACCCGTATTTAAAACCAGCAACCGTAAAAATCGTACCGCACCCGGGAAATATTACTGCTATACAAACAGGGGCAGACACGGATGTCTGCCCCTGTAAAAAACCGTAAAGTTATTTAGTGAACTCCGGTTGTCCTATTTCCCTTAATTATTGATGTCCGTCCCTGTGATCACGGTCGCGATCGCGGCCCCTGCCATTATTATCGGAATGACCCCTAAACCGGTCACGATCCCAGTTATTCCTGTTTTGTGCATATTTGTCGTCCCTGCTATCGCGTATCGGGCGCTGATCATATCTACCCCTGTATTGGTCATACTGCTTTCTGTCGCGATCATAAAATCTATAAGCATCTCTTTGATTAATCGGCACTTTATGTATGCGATACAAATCAAACCTTTGATAAGAGGCCGGCAATACCGTTGTACGTACCCAGCGGCGGTTACGCTGGTATACAAACTGATGAGCAGGCACATCATAGTAAATGCCCATGTCGGGAATATAATAGTATTGTGCATCGTCATATCCCTCGGGGGCCCATGCCGGCTGGTTGCCAATGTTAACGCTAACACTTACCTGGGCCTGTGAGCGGTCTGCGAATAACAAACCCGCAGCCACCAGCAGCACCATAAAAATTAACCGTTTCATATTTCAAGTTTTAATGCTAAAAAAATTACCGTATGCAGTTTTCAAAGCAACCCTGCTTTTGATTCTGTATACTGATAAAAAGTACTGTTGTTAACTGTAGTAATATTGCGCCAAGGTCTGATAAATGAAGCCGGCGCTGTTATTTATGGAGAACTTTAACACTAACAGTATTGGTATTACCCGGCCGTATGCTGTTCTGAAACACCGACTTGTGCCAGATCAGGCTGAGGATTATGTTTTAATTACCGGAGCATGGCTTATCATTTGGCAACAGATGTGTTGCTTTGATAGTTGTTTACAATAATCTACAAAAGTTGAGTAAAAGAAGTATAGGGCATGGCATCTGTCTAATTAAATCCACGCAGTGGGAACTGCGTTCTTTGCAACCAGTTGTCGCTGGGATAAATGGCTTTACCATCGATAGCATGCAGGGCATATGCCTGGCGGGAGCGGCCGCTGGTGTTCGGCAGGCTATAGTGGGGAAGTAATCCGTGTAGCACAATGCAATCGCCCTGTTTTACTTCCAGCGGTTGCATGTCGCTGGTAATAAGGGGGGTGTCATCCAGTTTTTCCATATAGGTTCCTCCATTTCCATTGCGGCGAAATCTTTCCCGCAAATGGGTGCGGTGTCCGCCCGGCTTTGCCCATAGACAACCGTTCTCAGCCGTTGCATCTTCCAGTGCAAACCAAAACCCAATACAGGAATGCGGTGTGGTATACAAAAAACTGGCATCCTGGTGCACGTCTACCAGACCGCCAATCTTTGCATGTTTAAAAATATACATGCTCTGAATAACCAGGTAATCATCCAGTGCAAGTTCTTTTGCCAACTCTTTTAATTGAGGAGAATGGGAGAAAGCATCAAAAACCGGATCCAGATCGTGCAGGGCGTGGCCGATCTTGTTGAGAGAATTTTCAACCGGCTGGAGCAGGTTGCCCTGGCTGTCAAAAGCATCCTTTTCAAAAAAAAAGGAAATATTATCGCCTGAAGCCAAAAAATAATCGTCGCTTGTTTTTGCCTGATCATTTGTTTGAAAAACAGATGCCCTGCCCTTGTAATCAAAACTACGCGACAAAGCCGCGGCCCTGTCGATGAGTTGATTGCATGCTTCCGGATGGCAGCATCCCTTTATAACAAGAAAGCCATTGGTATCAAAATCATTTTTTAATGCATCCACAGACTGTATTTTTAAAACTTTTTAGCACCGGTTTTTGCTGCGTAAAAATGCTTCTATTGCTGCATATTTTTTCTTTGCCGCAGCATCGCTTATTTCCATTTGCATATGTTGCGCCCATCCCAACGGCGTTCCGTTATAGATCAAATCTGTTGCACCAGTATCTGCACCTGCAGCTACCAGCACTTTTACGGCCTCCAGTGAACCGGAAAATACCGCCTGGTGAAGCGCTGTTGCATGTGAATGAAATCCACTTGCCGGATCGGGGTAGGCGTTTACGTTTACGCCAATATTTATGATAAATGTAAGCATTTCGGCTTTTCCATAAAATGCAGCGGCTACCAACGCAATCTCACGGTCAGCCATGGTTGATTCTTTTGCAAGCGATAAGATATCATTCGTTTTGTTAAGGCAAATGGCAGTGGCCAGTGTTAACGAACCGCCTCTTGCCACCAGCCTTTCTGCGGCGGCCAGGTTACCATGGGCAATGGCGCCATGTCCGTTGCCAGGTCTTGCGCCGGCATCAATCAGTAAATCAATCAATGTTAACTGGACACCGCTTTCACGCGGGACTCTTCCGGTCACTACCAGGCCAAGTGTATAATCTAACTGTTCCTGAAAACTTGCAGGGCTGTGCTGCTGCACTGCGGCGATAAGAAACTGTGTTATATCCGCAATATTTGCCGGAAGTTTTTGGTGACGCACCGGATTGCCCGCAATAAACCAGAGCAGGTAGGGATTTTTAAAATATCCTGGTGCTGGATGATCAAGGCGTTGGGTAACCAGCCGCGGGTATTGGCCCGTAAAAGTTTTCAGGGCCGGTAGGTTGCCCGCATCAATTGCCTCTACCGCTGCAAGAAATTCAGGATCTTTGATGTCGGCATTCTTCATGAAAACTTTTTGACCGGTTGAAAATACACCCCGGTTAAAGTTCATCATTTTTAGATTTCGACAGGGGTAAATGCACCTTAAGATATTAACAACCGATAAAAATTTATTTTCCCGCCGCCTGCGTAATAAACCAAATGTTCAATCCAATATAAAGGGCCAGCAATACCTGTGCGGCAATCATGTCGAATTTTGCCGCCTGTGGTTGTTTATTCCTTTTTACCAGGCGAAGACTATACGCGGTACAGGCCACCACGCAAAAGATAAAAAACAGGGTAAGGCCATGCAATGTATCCACCAGGGTAAAAGAAGTCGATTCAGGCAAAGCGGAATCAATAATATACTTATTGCCTATGGCAGCAAACAATGCCCCTACACTCAGCCCAAAACGGCTGTCGATGCCGTCTGAATGAATATAAAAACAAGTATAGGCAATCAGAAAAGCTATGTACATGCCCAGGAACATCTTCCAGAAAAGGCTGCCTGCATTACGGGTAATGTCCATCATTACGCGGAACTGGCTATAGGTTGTACGTGGTTGTGGCTGGCTCTCATCGCCAAAAGCTGTTTCATATTTTTTTAGCGCGGTTTGCAAAATACAACTGTCAATGGTCCATCCGTTCAGCACATAACGCGGATCAAAATGCTTGCCCAAAGTATCGGGTTTAAATACCAGTGACTGTGAATCATACTGTGAGTTCTCAATAAAAAACCGCAGCTTCTGCCGGTCGAATGGAAAATGGCTGATTCTCCAGGCATCTTTCATTACACACTGCAGTTTCATCATCATATAAATGCGCCCGTTGGAGCTATCGGTAGTAGTAAAAGATTTTACCACCGTTTTCGCGTTGGGCACTTCCAGGTTTTCGGCAAAATTAAATGCCTTGTTTTTATATTTTAACCACAGCCAGCAGTTAATGGTGAATTCTTTCTGTTTAAAATCAATATCGTGTATGCTGGTTATATAAATGCCGGTCGTAACGGTATCAGGAGCGGTGTGTTGGGCACGAATAGCCTCATACGCCAATAAAAGAGTCACTAATAGCAGGGGTTTTTTCATTTAGCTGGTCGTTCAGATTAGTATGAGGTATAATCGTTGCTAAATGTAAGTAATATTTCGGCAACCGGTTCAACCGGCAATTGATTGAATACCGCTTTTTCCTGAAAGCTGCCGGCAAGGTTGCATAGGCCTTACAAAAAATGCCGGCCTTAAAGCCAGCATGCGGATCTCAAAACGGATGGATATGATTTAAGTATTTCAGCACTCAAACTGCTTTCTTTCCGGGCCATTTATTCACTCACCTTTCGTCCTTCTACTACACGCTGTTTAGTTTCAAATTTATCGGCTTCACTTTTTTTAACCACCAGTCTTACTTCGCCCACATTGCTACAGGTTACACATTGTACTTTATATGAATTGTTGTCATATGTCATTTCTGCCCTTCCATTGTTCCAGTTCCTTGCATATAAAGTAAAATAATCGGCATTCAGGCCGCCTGGCCCAAATGCAACAGTGTTATTCTCTGCTTCAAAACTCAGCATCAGTTTATCGCCAAAGATATTTTCACAAATACCAGGTGTATACTTTGGTATAATTACCTCATTGATATACTGTCCGTTTTCAAACAGGATGACGCCAGACTTTATATCACTTTTTTGTGTGCCCAGCGATCTGCGCAGCACCAGTTTCTGATCTACAAAAAACTGTACTTTTTTAATATCCAGGTGATTGTTCTCAATACGCTGTTTTAACTGTTTTGTAAAAGGCACATAAACGGATTCTTTCGCAGCATGTTTGCTGCTGCTGCACGCAGCTAAAAACACAAAGCCTGATAAAACTAACAACGGGTAGAAAATATTTTTCATAACACAGGGTAAGCCAGTTTTAACTGGCTGTAAGGCTCAAAATTATAGTATAAAAACAATTTTTAAAAGCCTCAAATTGTTAAGAATATGCAACTTATTGCCCGTTGCGCTTCCGGAAATAATAATAAAACGGCAACCCGCTCAGCATAAGCAATACACCCGTCAGGGTTTGTTTTGGCTGAGATACTATTGTGTTGATAAGCAGGGTCAGGGAGAAGAGTATAATAATGATCTGCACCAGGGGGTAGCCGGTTATTTTTACGGTTATTTTTCCGGCTTTTCTCATTTTTAGTACGGCCAGGGCCTGTAATCCGTAAAAAAGAAATGTGGCAAAGATGATCATGTCTGTCAGTACATCAAATGTGCCGGAGATGGTTAGTACGATACTCCAAATCATCGTATATAGCAGCGCATAATAGGGCGTTTTATGACGTGGATGCACAAGCGCTGCCTTCTTAAAGAAAAAATTTTCCTGTGCCATGCGAAAGTAAACACGCGTATGAGAAAGTATTACGCCGTTCAGCGAACCAAATACACTCACCATAATCAGCACAATGATCATTGTTTCGCCGGCATTGCCCAATAAGGTCTTTGCCACCACCGCGGCACCAATTTGGTTTTCGCTAACGGTTGCCAGCTTATCAAGGGGCAGCACCTTCATATAGGCATAGTTCACCAGCAAATACAATCCGGTAGCAATGGCTACCCCGCATATAATGGAAAGTGGCACATTCCGCCTTGGGTTTTTAATCTCGCCGGTAACGGCCGCAATGTCTACCCATCCGTCATAAGCCCAGAATACACTCAGCAATACCACAAAAAAAGCACTGAAGAAACTGCTGCCCTGCAAAACAGGTCTGGCGGTATAAGCAATTTCCTGTAGCGGCTGACCTGCCTGCGGCGCATGAAATAAACCCAATACTATTAACGCAAGAATGCCCAGTATTTTGGCCGAAGTAAAAATATTATTTACGTAACCGCCCTCTTTTACGCCCAGGTAGTTTATCCAGGTTAGCGCAATGATAATTACTATGGACAGTAATTTAATACCCGAATCAGCAAAGGGATAAATGAAATTTGCAATAGAAACATCATGCCATTGTTCAAGCGGGTTAGGTAATGGCACCAATGTGTTGATGGTTTGGGAAAATATAAATGCCAGTGCTGCAACGGAAGCAGACCCAATAATGGCAAAATCTGTCCAGCCAAATAAAAAGGAAAAAAAGTTTCCAAATGCAAGCCGTAAATATTCGTAAATACCGCCCGATTCTTCCGTTAATGAAGACAATGCAGCCAGGTTGAATGCGCCGAACATGGTAATGATACCGGCCAGCGCCCAGGCAACCAGTATCCAGCCCTCCGGCATACCCGTATGTGCAATGGGAATAATCTTTTTAAAAACGCCCGAGCCGATCATAATACCCGCTACGAGTAAAGTGGCAGTAAAAAGTCCCAACGCCCTGTCTAATGTAGTTTTATTATCGCCCGATCCGGTAGTCATATTGGTTGTAATTGTACATTGTAACAGGCAGTACGCGGCTACCGGTTCTTTGCGGTATTACCTAAGATAACAATTTATGACTATGGCCCCTTATTTTTTTCAGGGGACCATGATTTTTCCGGTAAAATCACTGTCAGGGATCATTGAAATAGCAGCCTTCAAAGAAAACTAAGCCGGCTTTACTGCATAGCGATAAATACACCAATACTACGAATGGGGTATCTGCCCGATTGATTTATTACTTACATTTATGCAGCTTCTTTACGGGATTCTTACCCTGATCTTATTTTTTAGACCATTACATCATTTTTGTCGTTGCCTGTTTTTATACAATTATTTCCGTATGCCGTCCGCAAATTGCCGGTTCCGGTGCTGCCGGGATGCAGGAACAATGTATCTTATTTATGAGATTGTCTATTTAATTACGCTAATTTAAACATGAACCCATCAACCAGACATATCGTCCTCTTACTTGCGCTGCAATTATGTACCATGGGCGTATACACACAAACACAATGGCTGGATTCGGTCAAAAAAATTGCTGCAACACAAAAACCCGATACCAATAAAGTATGGACATTCATCAGTTTAAGCAATTCATACCAGTTGTATTATCCCGATTCAAGCTTCTTTTATGCACAACGGGCTTTAACACTCGCCGAAAAACTAAACTTTGAACCTGGTATCTTCTGGTCGGAAGTTGCGTCAAATGGGTCATTGACTCTTTTAGGGAATTATCCCCGGCAACTGGAATCCTGTTTTAAAGCATTTGCCCTTGCACAAAAAATAAATACGCCAAGAACAATAGCAATGTCAAATGGCATGTTGAGCGAATGTTATTTCAACCTTGGAGACTATGCGATGAGCTTACAATACTGGCGGGAAGTGATGAAGATAGCTGAACGTTCATTTCCCGATGAAGGGCTTTGCCTGTGGTCGGGATTAACAAGAATATTTAATGGAATGGGCCAGTCTGATTCTGCATTGTTCTACGCGAAAAAATGTTATGAAACGGTTAAACAAAACAAAGACCAGGAAAGTTATAACAGCCGTCTTCAAACCAGCGGCATGTCTGTCGTGCTCGGGAATGCATTTACCGGTAAGGGCAGGTATGATTCAGCGCTCTGTTATTACCACCAGGGCATATCTTTATCAATAGTTGTGTCGGCAGAAATATTTTTAATTGACGGCTACAACGGTATTGCCGCTGTATACAAGGCAATGGGCAAAACGGATTCAGCAACCTGGTACGCCAAAAAAATACTGACCGAAAAGATATCAAAAACATATCCCGCCGGTCTGCTGAAAGCCGCCAATATGCTTGCTTCCATCTATGAATCAAAAAAAAAGGCAGATAGTACATTGAAATACGAAAGGATTGCCACCCGTTTAAAGGACAGCCTGTTTAACCGTGAAAAAATAATTACTATCCAAAATCTTACTTACCGGGAGCAGGAAAAACAAAAAGAAATAGCATCATCACAACAGGAATTAAAAACCCGTTTCAAACTCTATTTACTGGCCGCTGGCCTTATTGCCCTCCTGGTAATTGCTGGCATAATGTTCAGGAACAACCGCCACAAACAAATGCAAAATATACGCAACAGCATTGCTGATGATCTGCATGATGAAATTGGTTCTACATTGAGCAGCATCAGTATTATGAGTGAACTTGCCAGGCAAAAATCGCCTGAAGCATCGCACCTGCTTTCCAGTATTGGGGAGAACACGCTTTCCATACAGGAAAACATGAGTGATATTGTGTGGGCAATCAACCCTAAAAATGATCATTTTGAAAACGTGTTGCAGCGGATGAACCAGTTTGCAGCAGAAATACTGGAAGCTAAAAATATTGAACTGGACTTCTCCGGCGATGCATCGCTTTCCTGCTCAAGACTAACAATGGGGCAACGTAAAAATTTCTACCTTTTTTTCAAAGAAGCCATCAACAACGCTGCAAAATACTCAGGTGCAAAAAAAATATGTGTTTGTATTACGCAAAAAGATCACCAGGTTAAAATGAACATCTGCGACAATGGCAATGGCTTTGACCCTGCACGGGTATTGAACGGCAATGGAATGAGCACCCTAAAAAAACGTGCCGCGGAACTGAACGCCCGTTTCAGTATTACTTCGCACCTGAAACAGGGAACGGCGGTACAGCTTACATTTAAAATCACATAAACTGGTGATAAGCAGCCGGCAAAATAAATCATTCCTTTACCCAACGGTTTTATCATGCTGATGGAAATCAAAGTAGCCATATTTGAAGACAATAAGCCGCTGCGCGAAAGCCTACAGCAACTGATAAACAATGCCGATGGGATGTCGTGCACAGGGGCTTTTTCAGACGCAAACAAACTGTTACGCAATATGCAGCTTGCCAACCCCGATGTAGTAATGATGGACATTAATATGCCCGGCATCTCGGGTATAGAAGCCGTTCAGATGATTAGAGAAAAATTTCCGCAGGTGCATATTATGATGCAAACGGTGTTTGAAGACAACGACAAAATATTTGCTGCTATTTGTGCCGGGGCTTCGGGTTATATGCTGAAGAAGACAGCGCCGCCAAAAATGATTGAAGCCATCCGCGAAGCATCGCTGGGAGGTGCACCTATGACGGCATCCGTTGCGGCGAAAGTTTTGCAAATGTTCCGCCTGCAAAACACCAGCGAAAAAAAAGAATTTATCGATTTATCTGAACGTGAAAAAGAAATTTTAGCCCTGCTGGTAAAAGGCAAATCTTATAAAGCCGTTGCATCGGCGTGTTTTATTTCAATTGATACTGTTAGTACACATGTGCGGCATATTTATGAAAAGCTGCATGTACACTCCAAGAGTGAAGCTGTTGCAAAAGCTATCCAGCAAAAACTGATATAAAACTTCCCGGTCTTCTCATCATCATAATCACCTTTTCAGACTTTCAGCACCTGGCAATAAATCACCAGTTCATGTGACAGGTGGTGAAAACGACGTGCAGTAACTTCGTAAAAGCGGGTTAAGGTTCTATTGCATTACTCGCATGCCCACCGTTAACCCGGATTGGCAGCGTTGCCAATACTTGTAACCGGTAATAAACCTTTTAAAATATAAATCATGCTGTATTCAAAAAACCTTTCCCTGATCATTATCCCAATAGTTGTTGTATTAATCATTGTTGTTTTCTTTTTTTTCGCAGATCTTCTAACCCTGGTCTACAGGGAAATTAATCATATTGCCCGGTTAGAAATGAAAAATAGTCATTAATCAGAGGGAAGCAGTAAATGAACCAGCACCCTTTTTACCCTATTGCTGATATTTTCAACTGATAATTAAAACCAGTTGTACAGGCACAGCCGGTCGAACATTATATAAAAAATAAAACCAATGCATCATAAAAAATTTCTGCTGATTATAACAATTGCCTTTTGCACACTCGCTACGACTGTATCATTTGCACAAAACGCAGAAGACACCACAGACGGGCGGTTCCACGACGATCTTCTCAATCACCTTGTTGGCAAATGGAATGTTACCTCAATGGCCCATGGCAGTCCGTTTACATCGGTCCTTGATGCAGCATGGGTTTTGAGTCACCAGTTCCTGCGGATTCATCTCAGGAGCCATGAAATTATTCCCTGGTTTCATGTGCAAATGGAATATGAGGAGTTTATCGGGTATAATCACAGCAACAAGCGATATATTATTCACGGAATGAGTATAGAGGGCGACGAAGAGCCATTCGAAGGTTTTTGTTATGGTTATCGCACCGGTAATGAATTTAAGACAGTTGCAAAATTTGGCACCGACTCACTGATTGTTCAACGCTTTACCTGGGAACCGGCATCTGATTCATGGACCATTAAATCAACATGGGTGATTGCCGGCAAAGAAGGAGAAGCTTTTCTTGACATGAAGCTGGTGGCCGTAAAACCAATATCAAACAGGAAGAAGTCTTTAAACAAATGATTGGTCATTTATTACACGCTGTAAAAACCAACCCAACATGCATTATAAGAACCTTTTGCTGGTTATCATTTCAATAGCAATGGTAATAACCGCTTCGGTGGTATTCTCCTGCAAAAATAACCAACCAGCAGATAAACCATCCACTACCGATAATACAAAAAAGAAATCCACCAACGACACTTTCCGCGTACGTCCGCTGACAAATGTAAAATTTGAGCCGACAGCGCAACGGTTGAAACTGGGTGGTTACCTGGCAAATGGCATACTGCAGTGTTTCACCTGCCATTCTCCGCGTAATTGGGATTTGCCGGGAGCACCACCGCTGGAAGACAGGAAAGGCAGTGGCGGTACAATAATAAATGAAGACAGTACCATGCGCATCATTGCGCCCAACATTACACCTGATAAAGAAACGGGTGCAGGCACATGGACCGATGACATGCTGGCCCGTGCAATACGCGAAGGTGCCGGGCATGACGGAAGAGCGCTCAACTGGCGGATGCCCCATTTTGTTTTCAGGAATCTTTCCGATGAAGAACTTGCCGCTGTAATCGTTTACCTGCGTTCCCTTGCGCCGGTACATAATGTGGTGCCTCCAACAAAAATGTCTGCAGAAGAAAAAGCGGGCATGGAAAAATCGATTGCGCCCATTACCTCACCTGTTCTGGCTGTAGATCAGTCAGACAGTATAAAACGCGGCATGTACCTGGTAAGAATTGGAGAATGTGTAGGCTGTCATACCTCTCATGCAGCCTATAATCCTGGCATCAACGGCGGTGGAAATGATATAACACGCTTTGGACGCAGGGCTTTCAGTGCCAATATTACTGCTGATGAATCGGGCATTCCTTACGGACCGCAGAATTTTATTTTTGCAATCCGTACAGGCAAGGGTGGCACCCTCAGCCCTATCATGCCCTGGGTGGCGTATAGAAATATGACCGATGAAGACCTCAGGGCTATGTATGCGTATTTGCGTACACTTCCTTCTGCCAGGCATGTTGTGAGCAGTCAGCTCCCTTTTACCCATTGTGCAATTTGTGGTATGGACCATGGACTTGGTGAAGAAAATAAACGTGAAATGCCCGCCGGTATAACAATCGATCCGGCCTTATATAATAATTACACGGGCACGTATTTCAATGAAGAACGTCAATCTACCTATATCATCTTTAAAGAAGGGAATAAGCTTTTTGGCAAACAATGGGAGACTGCCCCCAAAATAGAACTGATCCCACAATCAGCATCGTATTTTCTTGCCCCTGGCTGGCCGGTACCCGTTTCTTTTATTAAAGACAAAGACGGACACATAACGCAATTGATGGAAGCTACGGATTATGGTGTACTGCACAAGAAAATTAAATAACCCACTATGCTGAACAAGCTAAAACAAATCCGCTGGTGTATTATCTCCTTCAAAATAGCTGTAACATGATCATAAAAAAAATAAAAAAGTCAGGTTTCTTTTCGTTCACACTAATTATTTTATCCTTCGTGACTACCCAAATGGTATTTGCGCAGAAAAAACTTATTCCCGGGCAAGCTTTCCGCGATTGTTCTACCTGCCCTGAGATGGTGGTAATACCTGCAGGCAGCTTCACAATGGGCAGTACGGTTGGTGAGCTGGGGCATAATTTTTATACTGATTATCAATTGGCGGTAGAAGGGGCATTGCGGAAGGTAAGTATCCGGCAATTTGCTGCAGGCAAGTTTGATATTACACGGGGACAATGGGCTGCGTTTGTAAAAGCCACCAACCGGCAAACACACGGGGGCTGCAGCTGGAGTGGCCTGCCAGCTCCTGCAGGTAGCAATTTATGGGATCCAAACCCCGATGCCTCCTGGAAAAACCTGGGTTTTCTGCAAGATGACGACCATCCCGTAGTCTGTATAACATGGATTGATGCAAAGGATTATGTACAATGGCTCAGCCTGAAAACGGGCGCCAATTACAGACTTTTAACAGAAGCAGAGTGGGAATATGCTGCAAGAGCAGGAACAACTACACCCTATCCCTGGGGAGATACAGCCAGCCATGAATATGCTAATTACGGCACCGATACAACCGCTGGCATTGGGTTAACGCGGGGGCGCGATAAATGGGTGACCACATCACCTGTTGGTGCATTTCCACCGAATCAATTTGGCCTTTACGATATGCATGGTAATGTATTGCAGTGGGTGGAGGATTGTCTTTCTGCATCCTATTCAGGCTTACCAATAGATGGTTCTGCCTACAAGGCGGATACTATGTTGAAAATGCCGGGTAATATATGGTTGTGGATGAACGGAAAAAGTTCATGTTCTTTCAGAATATGCCGCGGCGGCGATGCCTGGGATCCGCCTGCATTAATCCGCTCTGCATCCAGAAATTGGGGTCAACACATGGGTTATGGAAGCGCCGGCCTGGGATTTCGCGTAGCAAAAACGCTTTAAAAATAAGTCCCTGATTACTTGCTGGGCGTGCTGCGAAAGGAATGGAATTCATCCGGCTCCTGTCAAAGAGTTAAAACCTGAAACCCAGTGTTATATAAGGTTGCCAACCTTCAGGTGAATGGCCTGCCTGAATTTGTATCAGTGCCAGTTGCGCTGGTCTTATGTAAATGCCGGCACCATATCCATCATGCCATACAGCAGAAGACTCGCCCGGTACCCATACCCTTCCCAAATCATTAAATAAAGTTAAGCCCACGGTGCCGGGAAGCAGGTAGGAAGTGAAATCAAATAATTTTGCCCTTAGTTCTATATTGTGATACACAAAACTATTGCCCGCAAAACGATAGTTACGGTAACCACGAAGGTTAGTGGACCCTCCCAGGTACAGTAATTGGAAAAATGCAGGTTTGCCTCCTGTGGCTCCAGCGCCTACACGGTTAGCCAATACTATGGTTGAATCCTTATTAAGACTGAGGAAATGTTCAAAACCGCCGGTAACCTGTGTATAGGTTCTTTTCTCTGTATCAAATGCTTTTATTGCCATCACATTCAATTGTGCCTGTATACCTGCACTGGGCAATGTTGCCTCGTTCTTTGTATCATAAACAATACCGGCCACAAATCCCGCATAGAATTTATTGCTGAAAATATTATAATCCGGATGGCTGTTGCTGAAAGAGTCGAGTGAATTATTACTATTCTGCGTTGCCGCCGCGCTATAATATTGCGATCTGATTCCCACGTTAACGGACAAGTATTTTGCAAGTGGATGACGCAGTCTTGCCTCGGCCGTTACATAATCGAACCTTGTGCGGTAATAAGATTTTCCGGTTACCCTCATCCGGAAATATGGTCTCATTACCAATTCCAAAAAAGTTCCTGATATAATGCGGCCCCCTTGAATAGATGCTTACATACAGGTCATTGTTACCAGCTATCTTTTTAAAGTCGCCATCGTATATTATCCTGAAAAAATTACGGCCGGTAGAATAGTTTACCCAAAGCTCCTGTCGCGAAGCAAAGGGGGCTTTGCGAAAACCATGCACCACATCCAGCCATCCTGCTTTAAGTATTATATTATCATCCCTGTTATAATCTGCTGAAAATACCGGGCCGGAAAGATTGTATTTAAAATTATTGGGCTCAAAGGCATTTACAGTACTGTCGTAACCAAGCCTTTTTTTGGCATCAATTTCTTTGGGAATGATATTCTTTTCATCTTTCCGGTCATATATATACAGGTCTTTTTTGTTGGGTGTATTTGCATCAACATAAAAACTATCTGTGCCCTCACCGCCAATCATCCTGATTTTTATGGACGCTGTCTGATGGCCTGTTACAGAGAATACATCATCGCCACCGCGGCCATACAACCTTACTTCTTTTGTAATACCCGGAACAAATACACGCTGGTATAAAACCTTGTCTTTCGCGCCGCTTTTTTTAATCTTGTAAATGGTTATGGCTACTTGGCCGTCGTCGCTGTAATGAACATCAAAAAATTCCTGCTTGTCCGACATCGGCACATCAACCTTTTTGGAAATAAACCGGTAATAACGCAAAGCCAGTTCTTCCAGGTTTTTTCTCCGGGTAACGAGTTTTTGAATTATATTCTTTCCGGATAATTCATAAACAGGCGGGGGAAGTAATTGTATAGCGGCGTTTATGAGGCTATCGGTTATGGTATTTTGCACAAAGGCAATTTGTTCTTTCCACTGTTGCTCATCCAGGCCCGTAAGAAAAAACCTGTCGAAGAAACGTGCATTCACGTTCCACCCTTCTATATCCCGGATGGATGTATGGAAGCCCTGGAATTTGGACATGAGAAACTGGTGGGAAACAATCCATGGAAACACACCCGAAGTCTTATAGTAGACCTGGTCACGATCGCGTGGTACCGGTGTATATACGGTTTCCTTTTTATTTTTATTTTTTTCCCATCGCCACTGATCCTCGTGCCGATCCCAGTCGCCCAGCAACATATCCAGCAACCTGGCACGTAAAACCATCTCCTGGTCAATGGAGACATCATTATCCGCTGTAAGTTTATCCTGCACTTTGGCGGAATTATCGGTATCGGTATTGCCTTCTGTACCTCTTTCTTCAAACAAAAAAACCTTATTGGCGAAATCGCTGCGGTATTCGCCCAGGCCTTCGTCATCGGCAACGTATACAATTTGCGGGCTGGCATGCGGTATGCCCAGGGCTGCCTCAAAAGGAGGAACCGTTAAGGCAGCAAAAGGATTGGCGGTGGTAACCTGGTCAACCAAAATATCCTTTTCAATGGATGCTTTTAAATTGGGTGGCAATTTTCTTTCCGGATATTTTTCGATCGTTCTTAATACCCATTCTTTCCCTGAACTGTCGCGCAGTCTTAAGGAACGGGTTTGCAAACCGCCGCCCTGTTTAATAATGGTATATCCCCCATTTTCTTTACTGAGGTGGAATATCTTAACAGTTACCGGTACCGCCCAAAGTTTACGGTAGTTTTCGCCCAGCAAAAAGCGGTGCAGCTTACTTACACTGTCGTATGAAGGTTTGATGACTACGGTTATACTGTCGGATTGCGAAAAGGTTTGTACAGACAGCAAAATGCCTATCAGCGCCAGGGCCGCAGTTCTTTTGCGATCGTGCAGGTTTTGGCAAATCATCTGTAATAAATGTACGTTGATTATTTTGTTTTGCCAGCACATCTCCCGCTGCTATCTCCAGGCCGTTGCGGGATGCGGCAGTTCTGATTGTTGGTAAAAACACCAACAACGGCGGTGAGGGCGGCGAAAAAAAGCCGCCTCAAAATGAGGCGGCTTAGATAGTCATTTCAACTATTACTTATTGCTACGCAAACTGTTTCCTGATAATATTCAGGGCGCCGCCTGCTTTAAACCATTCTATCTGTTGTTCATTATAGGTATGGTTGGCCTGTATTACTTCTGAGCTGCCATCTGCATGGTGCAGCATCAGCGCCAGTGACTTACCCGGTGTAAATTCGGCAAGGCCAAGTATATCAATGGTATCATCTTCCTGTATTTTGTCGTAATCGGCCTTATCCGCAAACGTAAGCGCCAGCATACCCTGTTTCTTTAAATTGGTTTCGTGAATGCGGGCAAAAGATTTTACCAGCACCGCACGCACACCCAGGTGCCGGGGTTCCATGGCAGCATGCTCACGGCTGGAGCCTTCACCATAATTCTCATCGCCTACTACAATAGTGCCAACGCCTGCGGCTTTGTACGCACGTTGCGTGGCGGGAACGGGCCCATACTCGCCGGTGAGCTGGTTCTTTACCTTATCTGTTTTTTCATTAAAGAAATTAACAGCACCAATCAGCATGTTGTTGCTGATATTGTCCAGGTGGCCGCGGAATTTTAACCAGGGACCAGCCATGGAAATATGGTCGGTAGTACATTTTCCTTTTGCTTTTATCAGCAGTTTCATACCTTTTAAATCGGTGCCTTCCCATGCTGCAAAAGGATCTAATAACTGTAACCGTTTGCTGGCAGGATCAACTTTTACCTGTACACCGCTGCCATCAGCTGCGGGCGCCTGGAAACCGGGATCGTCAACGGAGAAGCCTTTGGGCGGTAATTCATAGCCGCTGGGTGCTTCCAGTTTTACTGTCTCGCCTTTTTCATTTACCAAAGTATCGGTTAAAGGATTGAAAGAAAGATCACCTGCAATGGCCAGCGCTGTTACCAGTTCGGGACTGCCCACAAATGCATAAGTGTTGGGGTTGCCATCGGCGCGTTTGGCAAAATTGCGGTTGAAAGAATGCACAATGGTATTTTTTTCCGCTTTCTCCGCCCCTACCCTGTCCCACATGCCAATACAGGGACCACATGCATTGGCGAAAACTGTTGCACCTATTTTATCAAATACATCTAAAAATCCATCGCGTTCTATAGTAAAGCGCACCTGCTCACTGCCAGGGGTAATCGTAAATTCAGATTTTAATTTCAGGCCTTTTTCTGTTACCTGCCTGGCCAGGCTTACTGAACGGGAAATATCTTCATAAGAAGAATTGGTGCAACTGCCAATCAAACCCACTTCTATTTTTGTAGGCCACCCATTGGCGGCAGCGGCTTCTTTCATTTTTGAAATGGGCGTAGCCAGATCGGGTGTAAAAGGCCCGTTCAAATGTGGTTCCAGTTCAGACAGGTTAATTTCAATTACCTGGTCAAAATAATCAGCCGGGTTGGCGTATACTTCCGGATCGGCGGTCAGATGTTCTTTAATGCCGTCTGCCAGCGCAGCCACTTCTTCGCGGCCGGTGGCTTTCAGGTAGCGGCTCATACTTTCATCGTATCCAAAAGTTGAGGTAGTGGCCCCAATTTCGGCACCCATATTACAAATGGTTCCCTTGCCTGTACAACTCATAGAAGTAGCGCCCTCGCCAAAATATTCTACCACCGCACCTGTTCCACCTTTTACAGTAAGAATGCCTGCTACTTTTAATATTACATCTTTGGGAGCAGTCCAGCCATTTAGTTTACCCGTTAGCTTAATACCGATTAATTTGGGAAATTTTAGTTCCCAGGGCAGGCCGGCCATCACATCGCAGGCATCTGCACCACCCACGCCAATAGCAATCATACCAAGTCCGCCGGCATTTACTGTATGAGAGTCTGTTCCAATCATCATACCACCCGGAAACGCATAGTTCTCCAGCACTACCTGGTGAATGATGCCTGCGCCGGGCCGCCAGAAACCAATGCCATATTTATTGGAAACAGAAGCTAAGAAATCATATACCTCGCTGCTTTCTTTTACTGCACGCACCAAATCCACTTTGCTTTCTTCTTTTGCCACAATCAGGTGGTCGCAATGAACAGTAGAGGGCACGGCTACCTTAATTCTTCCGGCCTGCATAAACTGCAGCAGCGCCATCTGAGCGGTGGCATCCTGCATGGCCACGCGGTCCGGCGCAAAATCCACATAACTTTTACCTCTTTCGTGCGCTTCGGTTGCGTCTCCCTGCCAAAGGTGGGCATACAATATTTTTTCTGTAAGGGTTAAAGGGCGGCCAACAATTTTACGTGCTGCACTGATACGGCTTCCAAAACTGCCGTACAGTTTTTTAATCATGTCCAAATCAAATACCATGTGTATTGTATTTTAGGTGTTTGCGGCGCTGCAGGCTTTTGAGAAGAGGGGGTGCCAGACCATTCTGTCCGGAAACCTGCTGCTGCCGTTTAAAAGTGATGCGAATTTACCAAAAAAAGGGTTGGTAGTAAAACCTTTTCTGGTATTGAACCATAGGAGGCTGGCGACAGCACACAAGAGCGTGATTTTTTTTCCGGGAAACCCGGCTTCCTTTATGGCGGCAGTTGAGTTTACCAGCTGAAAACTACCATGGAAACAGGTTTTCTCTTGCTGCTCTGCCCAATTTATTTTATATTAGCATTCATGAAACGTTTTAAACAATTTGTAGAGTGGCAGGTTTTTGGCGTTTGTTCCTATATCGGCGATAAAGTTGGCATTGCGTCCGCTACAATACGTAAGTATTTTATATACATATCATTTCTTACCATGGGTTCTCCTATCATTATTTATCTCTTTGTGGCTTTCTGGATGAACATTAAAAACTATATACTTTCTGCAAGACGTAATCCACTCTGGAACCGCTGATTCATTATTAAATAGTTGATGTAAGATTGGTTAAGCTCCTGGTTCATTTTCGAATATTTAAAAACTACGAATGTTTGTTTTTGAATATAGCCATACTAACTTCAGAGATCTGCTGGAAGCCCTGGCTGCGGCCTTGCATGTTCCCTTTGAAAATGACAGGTTGTATTATCCAAAGGAAATTGCATTGGGCTTTTCACAACTAATAGAGATACCGGGCGGTTTACAATCTATCGTTTTTGATTATTCCTTTACAGCCAGCAATCGCTTAAAAAGAAAAAAAATAAACCAGGAATTTTATACGCTCTGGTTTATAGAAGTGCATACAAAAAACGAAGTCAGGATTGATCTTGACAACGATTCCTACCATGTAAACAATTCGTCCTTTTCGGCAGCATTGCTGACCGGTTCTTTATTCGACGCCAATTACGAGATGAGCGCCGGTAGCAGCGTAAAAGGAATCAATATTTTGCTCGACAACGAATGGCTGGCTACCCAACTGGGACTAAGCTCCAAAAGCGGCCTGTTGCATACCTACCTTTCAATGAAAACATCGCGCATTACCACAGAACCGCTCGACCTGGAATATAAAAGACTAATACAGGACGTGATTGACCTTGTGAATGGAAGGGAACAATTTAAACAAATAGCCATTCAAAACCGGATTTTACAACTGATAGAACGCTTTTTTACCCGGATAGCCGCGAAAATTGAAAAAAACCTGCCCAATTTAAAGCTCTCGCGCGAAGACATCAACCGTGTTATGGAGGTTGAAGCGCTGATCACCCGCGATGTATTCAGTCCCGCCCCTTTTATTCCTGAACTGGCAAAAATGGTGAACATCAGCGAAACCAAACTTAAAAACAATTTCAAAACCGTATATGGAATGCCCATTTACCAATATTTTCAAAAAGCAAGGATGCGTGCAGCCCGCGATGTACTGGAAACCCATAAATATTCCATTAAACAAGTAGCCCTTGAAATGGGCTATACCAACCTCAGCAATTTTAGTACAGCGTTCAAAAAAGAATTCGGCATCTTGCCCAGCGAGCTAAAATCATAACACAGTATAAAAAAATAATAATACAACAACAATCGCCAATCATTCAACCGTTATTACCTGCCAGTACTGCTTGCAAGTATCAATGGTCAGCTAATTTTTTTAACATCCTTATACCATTACCGCATACACCATAATACAGTATAAAAAAATATTAATACAGCAACAATCATCGATAATTAAACCGTCATTGCCTGTTAATGCTGCTTGCAGGTATTAATAGCCTGCTAATTTTTTTCAACATCTTTATACTAATTACTCCATATAAAGTAATAGTTGAAAAGCGTTCGTTAAATACCTTCTTTAGCTAATCAAATGCCTTTTACAGACATAGTATCTGCAATAACTTGCACACCATTTGCAACCCGCCATCGTCTATGGATAACACAACATTTGATTAAAAAGACACATATAATTGTTTACTCTTAAGCACGTTATCAAAAATGATTAAACTAGGATACGGTAGTTTTGAATTTGATGAGCAGCATATCCCAGATTTTGTTGATTCGTTGACCAGCCACCACTACGGCAAAAAAATAACTTTGAATGAGAAAATGGCCAGCGGCGATTATAAACTGCTGGAATTTCAAAACGGTTTCTATGCCTATGTTTCAAATTATATATTGAACCAGGATTTTGAACTGGAGTTGTCGGTTGCCAAAGATGATTACCTGGCCCTGCATATTAACCAGATACAGGCCGGTGCCGAATGTAAAATGTGGCTTAACCACCAGTCTGTTTCTTATGACGATAAGGTAATTACAGGCATTTTCTTAACTGGCCCAAATGATAGTTTTGTGTTAAGCGGAACCAGCGGCGCCTGTGTGAACCGGCTTAAAATCATGGTGCCCAAAAATTGGGTGGCAAAGCATCTTCCTTCATTTAACGGCACACTGCTGAATACCTACCTGGAAATGGGCAGGGAAAGACTTTCTTTTGATGCAATGGACGCCACGTACCGTTCTTTGGTTGACAAAGTAATGCATACAGAAGACAACGCTTTTTATTTATCAGTAACGCAAAATATACTGGCTGTTATTACAGAACGTTTTTTTAACCGCCTCGGCACGAAACTGCTAAAAAACCAGCAGGGCAATGAACTGAGCGGAAGAGTAGCATGAGAAAACAACAGAACGCCCGTTTTAAGATCCATCCCGGCCTTGTGAAACGATCCGCCTCTTGAAATCACAAAAAGATTCCCTACCTGCAAGTAAGGCTCTGCTGAAAAGCGGGGCTTTTTTGTTTTTACGATTTTGAACCACAGCAGCAGTGCGACGCACAGGGGTTACACTACTGCTTTGCGCAGTTTTACCAGTTGTTGCAATAAACCTTCCATCAAATTTAACTGCAGCATATTGGCGCCATCGCTTAATGCTTTGGCCGGATTGGGATGTGTTTCAATAAACAAACCGTTGGCACCCGTGGCTATTGCGGCTTTGGCAATGGTGCCTATCAGCTGCGGGTTGCCACCTGTTACACCCGATGTTTGATTGGGCTGCTGCAGCGAATGGGTTACATCCATTACAACCGGCGCCTGGTGTTCCTGCATCCAGGGTATATTGCGAAAATCAACCACCAGGTCCTGGTAGCCGAATGTGTTGCCTCTTTCAGTAAGTATTACTTTTTCATTGCCGGCTTTACGGATTTTGCCCGCCGCAAATTTCATGGAAGGCCCGCTGAGAAACTGCCCTTTTTTTACGTTCACCACTTTACCGGTTGCAGCAGCAGCCTCCAGCAAATCGGTTTGCCTGCAAAGAAAAGCCGGTATCTGCAAAACATCAATGTATTTTGCCGCCATGGCCGCTTCCTCATGTGCATGTATATCGGAGGTAGTGGGCAATTTGTATTTTTCACCTGTTTTCTTTACCAGTGCCAATGCTGTCTCATCTCCAATACCAGTAAAGGACGCAGCACTGGTGCGGTTGGCCTTGCGGTAAGAAGCCTTAAAAATATAGGGTATGCCTAAATTTTTGCATATACCCGATACCTTGTCGGCTACTTCCATCACCAGTTCTTCACTTTCCACCACGCAGGGTCCCGCTATCAGAAAGAAATTTTTGTCGTCGTATTGCTGGCCTGCAAAAAGATCCTCTAAGAATTTTTCCATGCCGCAAAGATAATGGATCAGCAGACCGGTTGAATGGATCGCTGATGTCTGATCTGATGATGTCTGATTTCTTTTACCTGGACCATTGACCATTGACTATGGACTATTGGCTACTGACCGCTCACCCACTCACTGGTCACCACTCACCTCTCACCACTCAACTGATCAACTAATCAACTAATCCCCTAAATTTGGCGCCATGATTAAAGATAAAATATTGGTTATTGGCGCCAGCGGCCAGATAGGCGTTGAACTTACACTTGCGTTGCGCAAAATATATGGCAATGCCAATGTAGTAGCATCCGATTTAAGGGAACAAAATCCACTGCTGGAAGGCACCGGCCCCTATGTAAGTCTTGATGTAATGAATAAGGAAATGCTGCACGTACAGGTAATCAGGCAAAACTTCACTCAAATTTACCTGCTGGCTGCTATCCTGTCCGCCACCGGTGAAAAGAACCCCAATCTTGCCTGGAACCTGAATATGACCGGCCTGCTGAACGTACTTGATATTGCCCGCGAAGAAAAAATCCGCAAAGTGTACTGGCCCAGTTCCATTGCCGTATTCGGTCCTACCAGCCCCAAACAAAACTGTCCGCAACAAACCATTATTGAACCTTCTACGGTCTATGGCATCAGCAAATATGCAGGCGAATTCTGGTGCAACTATTATAATAACCGGTTTGGCGTAGACGTTAGAAGCATCAGGTATCCCGGTCTCATCAGTTATAAATCGGCACCGGGCGGCGGTACCACCGATTATGCAGTGGAAATTTTTCATGAAGCACTGGAAGAGAATACATACGAGTGTTTTCTTAATGAAGATACCTACCTGCCCATGATGTATATTTCCGATGCCATCCGCGGTACCATAGAACTAATGGAAGCACCCGCCGAAAAAATTTCTATCCGCACTTCCTATAATCTTTCCGGTATGAGTTTTTCGCCCAAAGAGATTGCCGCTTCCATAAAAAAATACATTCCCGGGTTTACCATTTCGTACAAACCGGATTACCGCCAGCAAATTGCCAATAGCTGGCCGCAAAGCATTGATGATTCCGTGGCCCGCAACGACTGGGGCTGGAAAAATGAATATGATTTGGACAAGATGACAAAGGAAATGCTGGATAACCTAAAATAATTTTTTGATGGTCAATCAACCTCACCTCAGTACCCTGAAATCCGGGAAATCGCGTAGCTCCTCTTCCCTGCATTCAATACTACTGACCTCTGCCCGTGAAGGGCCCTGCCTGCACCAGGCCAGTAATTTATCCAGTTGGGCTTTTTCGCCCGTAGCGATGATTTTCACCGACCTGTCGGGTAAATTGCGTACAGTGCCCCTAATACCAAGTATAGTGGCTTTCTCCTGTGTAGTTTGCCGGTAGTAAACCCCCTGCACCTTCCCCTTTACTATAATAGAAATGGTTTGCGGCATATGGGCAAGTTATTCATTTTTTTGAGCGGGAGCACCTGTGAAATAATAAAAATAACCGGCAGATAATCCTGCACACATCCCTATCATTTTTGAACTATCATTGCAGAATATTGTTTTACTGATATGAAATCACTAATTACTTTTCTCCTGTTGCTCCTTGTTGCCGGCCCCGGTATTGCACAACAGCAAACTACCGGCAACTGGTGGCGTGCCCAACTGCACAGGACGGATGGCCGGAACATTGTATTTAATTTTGAATGGATAACAGAAAAAGGTAAGGCCGTTTGGTATATCCGCAATGCCGGGGAGCGCTTGCGCGTTACCGATATACAAGTAAAGGGCGACTCAATGATTGTGCAGATGCCTTTGTTTGAATCGCAGTTCCGCATAAAAAAAGAAAACCAGGGCGCCAGCCTTTCCGGTGTATGGATAAAAGGCGGCGCCATTAGAACCCAGGTTATACCATTCACTGCCCAAAAAGGCAGCGAACGCTTTCCCGGCAGCGCTGTTGCTGCCAGGAATATCAATGGCCGCTGGGCGGCCAGGTTCATCAATAAAACCGGTGCCGACCCCGCTGTTGCCGAGTTTACCCAACATAACAATACGGTTACCGGCACTTTTCTTAATCCAACCGGCGATTATCGCTACCTGGAAGGCGTGGTGAGCCATGACAGCCTGCAACTTTCCTGTTTTGACGGTGGACATGCATTTCTGTTTACGGCAAAAATTGATGATAACCATACTATCAGCAATGGCTGGTATTATTCCGGCGGTGTTTTCAAACAGCCATGGAAGGCAGAAAAAAATGATACTGCCAGTTTACCGCAGGACGATGTGGCCATGTACCTGCGCCCCGGCGAAGACAAACTGCATTTTACCTTCAACGACCTGGATGGCAAACCAGTTTCCATCAATGATGAGCGCTTCAAAAACAAGGTGGTAGTGGTGCAGTTTATGGGTAGCTGGTGCCCCAACTGTATGGATGAAACCGCTTTCCTGAGCGATTACTATAATAAGAACAAGCACCGCGGTATTGAAATTGTATCGCTGGCATATGAATACAGTACAGACAGGGAGCGTTCAGTAAAAACACTTAGAAAATTTCAGCAGCGGTTCAATGTGCAATACCCCATGCTTATTACGGGTGTTGCCATAAACGATTCCATGCGTACGGAAAAAACATTGCCTGAATTGACACCTATCAAATTTTTTCCTTCTTCCGCCATATTGGACAAGCAGGGCAAAGTACGCAAATTAGACACCGGGTTTAACGGACCAGCTACCGGAGACCACTATGTGCAATACAAAAAAGAATTTGAAGAAACGGTAAACAAATTACTGAGCGAGTAATTATTCAAATACCAGCAAAGCTACCAGCTCTTCCAGGTAGCGCTGATCGGTGGTATCAAATTGATCATATGATGAACTGTCCACATCCAGTACGGCCTGTACGTTGCCGTTACGTATAACCGGCACAACAATTTCTGACCTGGATAGACTGCTGCAGGCAATATGACCCGGAAATTTTTCTACATCGGGCACAATCAATGTCTTTGCCTGTTGCCAACTGCTGCCGCAAACGCCCCTGCCCTTGCTAATGCGTGTACAGGCAACAGGCCCCTGGAAAGGCGCCAGCACCAACTCGTCTTTTTTCACCAGGTAAAAACCCACCCAAAACCAGCCAAACTGCTCTTTCAATGCTGCCACCATATTGGCCATATTGGCCGTAAGATCCGGCTCGCCTTCCAGCAATGCCCTCACCTGTGGCAGCAGCGCTTCGTATTGTTCGGCCTTGGTGCCCCGGATAATTTGTAAATCCTCTGCCATAATGTAAATATAGGAACGATTTTTTGTTGATTAAGACTTCGCTTCCACGCTTTTTCAACACATAGGCTCATAGAATCATAGGTAATCATAGATCTTACAGACACCCTAAACGCTTCTATCTCCCTGTGATCCTGCGTGGTAAGCCAGATCAAAAAATCATTCAAATAAAGAAAGTATATCTGCTTCAATACGCCTGGGCCGCATGGTGACAGCGTCCAGCAGGCACCAGGTAGTGACGGCTTCTGCCAATTTTTTTCCGGTAACGGTATTGTATAGTTGCGTATGCCTTTCAGATTTAACACCCGCATTCTTTCCCACCCAGGTGTGTGCCATAATGGTGTCGTTCCGTAACGCAGGTTGCAGGTAATCAATTTCGTGGCGCAGCACTACCCATACATATTTTTCATTGATGCCGGCATTGCTCAATACCGCCCAATGGGCACTGGCCGCTTCCTGCACCCAGCGCAGGTAAACGATATTGTTTACATGGCCCAGTTCATCAATATCGCTGTCAGACACTGAAATAGGAAATTCAAAAACGCGGGAATTGGAATGCTGCATACCGGGTGTTTCTATTCTTAACAATTATTACCTGATGAGCGTGGAGTTGCCTTTTAGAAAAACTTTCTTGCCCGAATCATGATTTGTATAACGAAGCGTCCACACGTAGTTGCCTGAATTTTGTACCTGGCCGTTAATGGTACCATCCCATTTTTTTGTCCAGTCGGTACTATGAAACACCAATTGACCCAGCCGGTTGTACACATTAAATTCAAGGGCATCCGCTTTATAGGCATTGAGCGGATACAGGTAATCGTTAACACCATCGCCATTTGGTGTAAATGCATTGGGTACCGCAATATAACAGGTACGCAAAACTTTTATTTTATGCGTGGCGGTATCCAGGCACTGGTCTTTGTTTTTTACAATCAATTGCACCGTATATGTTTTTTCTGTACCGGTAGCGGGGTATTGCTGCGGATCGGGCGTTGGCAGTACGCTGGTATTGCCATTGCCAAAGTTCCAGCTATCAGATACAATGGTTCCTATACTGGTGTTTGTAAACACGGCAGCATCTTCGGGGCATAACAAATCACTGGTTTCAAAAGCCGCTTTCAATTCATTGTCCAGCGAAATTGTTTTGATGATGCTGTCACTGCAAAAACCATTGGACACCTTCAGCGAGATCTGCTTTTTTCCAAAACTGGTAAAAACAACGGACTGGCTTTGCTGGTTGCCGGGCCCTGACGCGTCAAAAATCCAAAACCATTGATTTACGCCATGATTACCATTGTGCGAAAAAGCAATAGTATCCGCCCTGCAACCAGGGAAAAGCTGGTAATCAAAGTTTGCAGAAACGGTATCCTTTACACTAAAGCTTACGGTTGCGCCAACGGGTGTTTCCTGGCCGCATTCATCTACAATATTATTAAAGTCGGTGCCCCGCTTTATGGTTACGTTGTAAACACCACCGGTTACTACCGGGGTTGACAGCTTTAGTGTAATGGTAGCAGAAAGATTATTGCTGCAACTGCCCGTAGCGCCAACGATGGTAACCGGTGCAGGACCGGTAATTATAAAGTCGCTGCCATCGGCAGCAATAGAACTGCAGCGGATCTTTCTTTTAAATACCAGCTCCAGCGATGAAGGTGCACATTTTACCGGGCTAATACTATCGGGCAGTGTAGGCGCCAGCGGTGCTATAACAAATGGAAGCTTACGACCCACCGGTATGTTTCTGTCGCAATCATCCAGCAATGTATTTACATCGGTGCCATTTTTTACAGACAGATCATATGAACCCGGTGGAAGCGGATTACTTAAAACAAGGGTGATGGAATCTGCATCAAAATTGCTGTTGCAGGCACTGCCGGTGGCGCTGATAACAGTTGCTGCAGCGGGCAGGATTTCAAAATCGGAACCATTGGCGGCAATTGAATTGCATTTCATCTTCGTATCCAGCTTCAATGTAATCATGGTTGCATCGCAGGAAGTATTGAGTGTTTGCAGATCGGGCAGTTTGGGATCATTAATAACGGCCGTTCCGCCGCCAAAGGAAAGTTTATACCCGCTTTGGTTATCGCTGAAATGGCTAATCAGCAACAGGTAGGTATGCTCGTTTTGCAGGACCGGCATTACGCTGAAGGTGTTCACGTTGTCTGTAGGAATGGACCCACATTCTATCTTATTTACCCCTTTTGTACTGGCCCCGGTAAGACCATAACTACCCGACCAATTGCCTACAACAAACAAAGCAGTATTGGTATATACTGAATTCAAATCAGTAATACCTGTTACGTCGTACAACTGCCAGTCGTAGTCATCGTTCAGATCATTGGGTGTTATCAGGAACCCGAGCGTACCCGTTTGGTAACAGGTAAACTGGTACCAGAACGGATTTTTGTCGGCATAATCGGCATTACTGGCACTGCAACCCGGTGCCAGCACCGGTCTGTTTGTACAAATAGGTACCGTTGTTTGTACAAAAGTATCCTTTGTACAAAGCGGGAAAGCAGTAGCGGGCGTTTGACCAAGTGTACTGCATGCGCCCTGCGCCTGAACCTGCAGCTGACACAGCAACAATAATAAAAGAATACAACAAGTGCTAATCTTCACGAACATATGTTATTGACCTGTAAAAAGATGGCATCGCTGCAAACAGGCGGATTTTATTAACACGGGGCAAAAAGATTTAACAAAACAGCAAAAGCTATCTTATTCGCACAGTTTCAGCAATTCTGTTCCAATGGTACTGAACTGAATAAGGTTTACCCTGCCTGCTTTGTTGTAATGCAGTACCAGTGTGCCGTACGACATCTGGAAAGCATCCCAGTTGTCATCTTTTATTTTGGGATTGCCCAGTATTTTAAATAAGCCGTTGCGGGGCAGGCCCAGTATGGGTGTAATAAATTTGCCCTGGAATTTTTCCCTGATTTCAATGTAATCGCGGTCTGTAAAAAAATAAACGTCCTTGTCTTTATAAGAAATGCTGGCACCGCATTTTGCCGTGCCACCCTCTGGTTCGGTAGCCGTAAAGCAGGGCAATTTTTCTTTTATTTCATCAAACCGGGCATTTGCCTTCATCCCGTTTACTTTGCCGTCCAGAATATCTACGGTAATAACATCGCAACGTGTTTTGGCAACCAGTTGAGCCTTAGTGACAAAAACAATACATAACAGGCAAACAATAGAAAGTAACTGTTTCATAGTTGTTGTTTTGATTAAAATTGGTTTAGTTAGGCGATATAAGCAAAATTCCTGCTAAAAACTAAACAAACTGTCTCCGGCAGGCTTAAACCACCATCTTCTTTTAAAAACAGTCCCGGATAAGTGTTTACAGGGGCAGCCGGGCGTATAATAACGAAGCCCGATGACCGTTATCATAATAGCAAAATTACCATTTAACCGGAGGGGATTTTACAAATTAAATTGAACGGCTGACAATAATATGCGCTGATTTTTGTAAATTCATATATAATGCTTACTTAAAACAATACCGCATGAAAGCTTTATCGGAAACATGGTTTGCAGATGGTTACATTGATTTTGAACTTAAAAAATACACCCTGCTGGCTTACCTGCAGGAGGTAAATAAATATTTCAACCAGACAAAACTATACCCCCAGTTATCAGATCTGATTTTTCACTATAATAACCTGGTAGCGTTTCGTGAAAACAAGAAGTTCTTACAGGAGCATTTTCCCAAACGCCTCAACGGCATACAACTGGAAAAATTACAATTGCTATACCAGCAGATTGTAGAAGATGATGACATGATGAAAGAGCTGGAAAGCATTATACACTACTCGGCATCAGAAATGAAAGCGGCTATCTCTAACGGTGCCGAATTGTATGAATTTGTAGAAGACAAATTAACCATCTTTCCAATCGGCATTATTCCGCTTGAAATTAATGAGGGCTATTTCTTTTTAAACGAAGGCAGCGCACGCAGTACAAAAGTTTACCAGTACCGCCTCAGTATTTTTGAAAAACACGATGAAAAATACCGCTCCATCCGGACGGAATTCATTGCCGACTGGGAGCGTAATATGGTCAATACTTACGAAAACATCAAAAGCGAGTTGATACGCGGTAAAAAAGACCTGCCTAACCCTGCAGTATATTCAATTGAAACAACGCTTTCCTGCCCGGTGGAAGAAACTCTTTTGCCTATTGCCAAAAGAAGTTTGGTAAGATATATATCAGGCAATGCAGCGTAATGAGTTATAAGTTATAAGTAGTAAGTTGTAAGGCCCTTTGCCAGGCCGGGATCGGCATTTTTCTCTTACCAACAGTAGCTTGGCAAAAGAACTTAAATCGTACTACTCCCCCTCTTCTTCCACACTCTTATGGTTTGCAGCGTTACTGCCGCCAGGATAAACAACAGGCCAATATAGAACGATTTGCCCAGCAACTCGTTTTCATGATAAACAACAAAGGCAAGAAAGATGCCGTATACCGGTTCAAGGTTATAGGTAAGGTTTACTGTAAAGGCCGATATTTTTTTAAGTGCATTGGCGGAAAGCTGGAAAGCCCACACTGAGCATATCCACGACAAAAACAACAACCAGCACCAGTCTGAAAAACCCGGAATAATATGGTCAGACGGAAACTGCCGCAGATAAAAAGGAATTAACAGCGATAACACCAGGAATCCACCACTAAGTTCATAAGTCATCAGTGTTTCTGCATTCATCCGCTGCATCAGCTGGCGGTTACAGACGGGAAATATGGCTCCCAGCATAGCCGATACCACACCAATGATAATCCCTGTTTTGTAACGGCTGTCGAAATGAAAAATGATATAGATGCCTGCAATTACAAAAAGGCCCAGCAAAATTTCCACCAAACTGGCTGCTGTTCGCAGCATTAAAGGTTCAAATATGGAAGTAAAAAAACCAACAGAAGAAAAACATACCAGGGCCACAGATACATTGGCATATTTAATAGCCCCGTAAAAACTTACCCAGTGCAGGGCGGCAATAAAGCCAATGCCGGCAATCCTGGCGATGTCTTTTGCAGAAATTCGAAGAATGCGTTTGCGGGCCAGGAACAATATCCACATGGTTACTGAGCTAATCAGCAACCGCCACCAAACCAGCAAACCCTCATTCAGGGTAATAAGCCTGCCAAGTATACCGGTAAATCCCGCCAGGAAAACAGCTATGTGCAGCTGGATGAATGCTTTCTTCATATTAAGAAAGCAAAGATGCGGAAATGAGAATGGAAAAACGGTTTATACAGGAAAGATTACGGTTTCGATTTTGCAAAAACCTCTTTGCTGACAGCAGCATAGTTGCTGGATTCAGTTTTTTTTACCCGGTTACGGTAATCCTTGAACCAGCTTTGCCAGCGCAGGTACAATACCCCGGCAATACCTTCTTTTACAATACCCTTGTTCATTTTAGAACTACCGTAGGTGCGATCCCGGAAAATTATAGGAACCTCCCTGATTTTGAAACCAAGTTTCCAGGAAGCAAATTTCATTTCTATCTGGAAAGCATAACCGACAAATTTTATTTCGTCAAGATCGATGGCTTCCAGTACTTCGCGTTTATAACAAACAAAACCCGCGGTGGGGTCTTTTACAGGCAGGCGTATGATAAGACGGGTATACAACGACGCCCCTTTTGAAAGAATAATACGGTTGCGGGGCCAGTTTACATTGCCGCCTCCTTTTACGTATCTTGATCCAACAGCTACATCGGCCCCCTGCAGACAGGCTTCATACAAATTATCCAAATCTTTGGGATTGTGGGAAAAGTCGGCATCCATTTCAAAAATATGGGTATAGCCGCTGGCAAGTGCCCACCTGAAACCATAAATATATGCCGTGCCAAGGCCCTGTTTGCCTTTTCTTTCTTCTAAAAAAAGCGTGCCGGGATAAGCAGCCTGCATGTTTTTTACAATTTGGGCAGTCCCGTCGGGCGAATTATCGTCTATCACCAGTACATGATAATCCTGCTCCAGGGCAAAGATGGCAGCCACAATATTTGAGATATTCTCCTTCTCGTTGTAGGTTGGTATAATGACAATTTTTTGCAAAATGGGCGTTATCGTTGTTGGTTTTTCTTTGGTTGGCTACGAAAATACATTTTTTATTAATGTGCTTGGTACACTAATGGTTAACCGTTTACTATTAGCCCTTTTTTAACAAGGTGCGGTTTAAAATTTCAGTAAGTTTCTGCTTGGTATGCAGGGGAAAGTCCCCGCGCATCATCCAGTCATAGTATTGGGGTTCAGCCTTTAAGACCTCGGTTACCGGTCTCCCCTTGTGTTTTCCGAAATTAAAAACCTCTACCCCTTTGTCCATAATAAACCTGCGGGCAAAATCAACAATTATTTCTTCACCGGTAAATTTCAGGATACTGTCTACAGTATTGCCCATTTGCGGGTAACGCTCCACCTGTGCTTCCAGTATTTCCATGGTGGCGCGGGCGTCTGCCTCGGCGCTATGGGCGCCATCCAGGTTTTTCTGGCAATAAAATTTATAGGCGGCAGTAAGTGTGCGCTGCTCCATCATATGAAATACCTTTTGTACGTCTACCAGTTTCCTGCCCTTCATATCAAACTCCACGCCAGCGCGCAAAAATTCTTCCATCAGCATGGGTATATCAAACCGGTTGCTGTTATAACCACCCAAATCACAGTTGTCGAGAAACTGCCTGATATCATTGGCAGCCTGCTTAAAAGTGGGAGCATCCTTTACCATTTCATTGGAAATACCGTGTATGTCAATGATAGATTGCGGAATAGTAATTTCGGGATTAAGAAGTTTTCTTTTGGTTGATCTGTTGCCATCCGGTAATATCTTAATCATTCCAATTTCTACTATACGGTCTGAACCAAGATTTACACCTGTAGTTTCAAGATCAATAAACGCCAGCGGGCGGGTTAGTTTCAGCATTTGTAGCTTCTTGTTTAAAGAATAGTTTTTAAATATCGGATATTCTACCCTGAAAGCAAGCAGGATTAATGAATGGCCAATTTTTACCGGCTTTTATACGGACAGGCCGTGGTATTAACTAAATTCCGGTTTTCATGCAAATGTAAAATATATCTTTGTGAACCTAATTAATTGATCCTTAAAAGTATTTAACACAATAAATGCATAAAAATTAATTTTAATCTGGCTGGGGGGTTGCATAAATAAATTATTTGTTGTTTCTTTGAATCCTCCCGCTATCCTCCGAAAATTTCATCCCTTTCCGCATCCTTCAGAAAAGGCCAATCCAGGCAGTATCCGCGTTTAACCGCACTGTTTGCATTGTTTAACTTTAAATACCACAAAAAATGAAAGCTAAAGTATTGATCCTCGTACTGCTAATTGCGGCCGGCCTTACCATGACTTCCTGCACCAGCTCCAAAAGCGGTTGCAAAGCAAGCGCCGGTTATGTAGGCTATGGTCACAGATAAAAAATTAATTTGTAATCATCTTTCTTAAGGGAAAGATTGTTATCTATAACTGAACCAAGGTTATCTTTAATTGTTTTAAGGATAACCTTTTGTTTTTTTTATGAATTGGATACCACTTACCACAGAGACACAATTACAGCAAATCACCGCATTTTCAGCAACAAAGCCACAGGTCATTTACAAACATTCCACCCGGTGTGGCATCAGTACCATTGCCAAAAACAGGCTGGAAAGACAACAGCCTCCTGCCGGCATTGATTTTTATTTTCTTGATTTGATTGCCCATCGCCCGCTGTCAAATGCAATAGCGGAGCGTTTTAAAATACACCACGAATCGCCACAGGTATTGCTTATTAAAAACGGGGTATGTGTATATAACGAAAGTCATTCGGGCATATCGCTGGATGATATTTTGGATGCAAATGGCCGCTGAGGACAAAGCGGGTAACCTATGGCTTATTTTTATCAGCCGGGGCATTGGCTTTATTTGCCTTTTCGGTTGAATCTTTTATTCTTTTTTTCTCCTTTCTCTTGAAAAACCCCCTTAAAAGGAAGCTGTGTTTGGCGGCTTCCATATTATCAGTAACGCTGCTGGCTGTTTTTTTTACGGTGCCTACCGTTTCTCTTGCCGAGTTTAATGTTCCCTCCATGTTTTTTACCAGTTTATCATCGTTGACCAGCCTGCCGAAAGATCCCTCCCCTTTATTTATTTTTGTCATTACGTTTGCAAGGCTGCTGGTTAGTTCTTCTGCATGGTCCGATATTTTTGAAAGATTGTTTATAATTCTGTCTACGTCTACCGGGTTGGCGCCCTTTATAGTACCCCCGCTTTTTACCAATGGTGCAGTAGCACTGCCGGGAGAAATAACCACCAGTTTATCTCCCATTAAACCATCGCTGCCAATGCTGGCGGTGCCATCTTCTTTTATAAAGGGTTTTACATTTTTTTTCAGTAACATCATTACTACTACGGTGGTATCATTAACTATGTTGATGTTATCTACCGTGCCTGCATCAATGCCGGCATACCTTACATAATTACCCTCTTTTAACCCGGAAATATTTTTAAAATTTGCGTATACAGAAAAGGTTTCGCCAAACATATTTTTCTGCCTGCCAATTAAAAATATAATGGACAGCAGCAAGAGAACGCACAAAATAACAAATGCACCTGTTTTTATTTTTTTATTTACAGAAATCTCCATAGTAGTTTATTTAAAAAATGATCGTACAAAAGGGTCTTTGGCATGTTCCAGTTCATCGCAGGTGCCTTCGGCAATACATTCGCCGTTGCTCATAATAAGCACCCTGTCTGCAGTTATTCTTGCACAGGGTATATCGTGGGTAATAATAACAGAAGATGTATCATATTTCCGCTGCATGTCCAGTATCAGGCTGCTAATCTCTTTCGAAGTAATGGTATCAAGGCCGGTAGTAGGTTCATCATACAACATAATTTCAGGTTTTACAATCAGCGTACGGGCAAGTCCCATCCTTTTGCGCATTCCTCCCGAAAGTTCGGACGGCATTTTGTCAATGGCGTCTTCCAGGCCAACTGCTTCCAGTACCTCCATTGATAATTGTTCGATTTGTTTTTTGTCTTTAATTTTTGATACCCGCTGCAATGGAAAAGCCAGGTTGTCCCTGACCGTCATAGAATCGTACAGGGCCCCGTTTTGAAAAAGGAAACCGATACGCTTTCTCAGATCCCGTAACTCGTGGTGGTTCAGTTCAGTTACCTCGCGGCCAAATACTTTCAAAGAGCCTTCATCCTGGTGCATTAAACCGGTAATGCATTTTATGGTAACCGACTTCCCCTCGCCCGACTTGCCCAGTATTACCACATTTTCGCCACGTTTTACCGTAAGATTAATGTTGGTAAGCACCTCTTTACCGTTAAAGCTTTTTTTCAATCCCTGTATTTCTATTACCTGTTCCATTATGCGCTTATTCTATTTATAAACAAAAACATTGGTTATCTGAACCACTATGGCATCAATAACAATAATCCATACCGAAGCGGTAACCACGGCCGAATTGGCAGCCAGCCCTACGCTTTCGGTTCCGCGGTTTGAATGAAACCCCTTGTAACAACCCACGAAACCAATAGCAAAACCAAAAAGAATAGTCTTAATCAGTGAAGGGATAATATCTGAAAATTCCAGCACCGAAGTGGACTTATAAAAATACAGCCTGGCACTTATGCTGCCTTCCAGGTTAGAGGAAACAAAACCACCCAGCAGGGCAATTACATCTGCGAACACGGTGAGCAGGGGCACCATTACAATACACGCCAATATCCTTGTAACTACCAGGTATTGCATTGGGTTGGCACCAGATACCACCATAGCATCAATCTGTTCCGTTACATTCATACTGCCCAATTCGGCCCCCATACTGGAAGAGATTTTCCCTGCACACATAAGTCCTACGATTACCGGCCCAATTTCACGTATTACCGAAATGGATACCATACCCGGTATAAAACTAACGGCCCCAAATTGTTTCATAGTGGGCAGCGATTGCAGTGTAAGTACAAAGCCAAGTATAAACCCGGTTAATGCAATAATGCCAATGGATCGGTAACCGGTAACATAAGCCTGCCGCAGAAACTCATTCCACTCAAACCCTTTTTTAAAACTATTCCGGAAAAAGGATTTGAAAAAAAGAGTTTGATCCGCAATATCAATAAGAGCCGGGCTAAAGGAATGTTTGCTGAGCATATTAAGGGTTATAAATTTTATTGTTTACGCAGGTGTATAAAACTAATAACCTGCCATAAATAAAATGAATGGCATATGCCACCCGGCAGGCTTACAATATAGCAGACTCCATACAAATGCTTGTTTAAGCGTACAACTATGTAGAAATATTTCTACATACTTTAGCATAAAACAGGCAGCACCGGGCGTATTGGAGAAATTTTTTATTAATGATTTACCAACAGCATTGTACCGCAGCAGTCATAGAACTTCTGTGACTGCCTAACCATGATTTACACAGTAATGGTTAAAAATTGCTGACTAGCCGGCTTTGATTTTTGCATTTTTTACCGAACCGGGTCGCCTGCGGATCGGCCACTGAGCTTTGGGCCTGACTGGTATTTCATCGCCCAGTAACCTGCCCCAGGGTTTAAGATCATCAATACGGTCGAAAATGATCTTTAGAATGCCGGCAAACGGAATGCAAAGAAACATGCCCGATACGCCCCAGGCGGCATTGCCCAGCAATACAAAAACAATTGAAATAAGTGCGTTTATTTTCACTTTGGAAGAAACAATGTATGGAACCAGGAAATGATTATCTATAAACTGTATTACTGCATAACAAATCATAATGAGTACCTGGGTATGAAGCCCCTCTTTGGTTACGGTTGCTATTAAAACCGGCAAAGCCACAGAAATAATACCGCCTATATAGGGTATAATGTTTAAGATAGCCCCAAGAACACCCAGCAATATCCAATACTTAACACCCAGTATAAGCAAGGCCAGCGAATTGAGTACCGCCACAATAGAAGTTTCCACCACCAGGCCGTACATATAGTGCTGAATGGCTCCTTTGGTCTGTTTTAATACCACACCCACTTCTTTAAAATTTTCTTTGGCAAATACTTCGTATATAAAATTCAATAAAAGATTCTTGTAATAAAGAAACAGAAAAGAATATACGGGTAATAAGATCAGCGCAGCTATTGAGCTCATCAACGCGCCGGCAGTAGAACCAATCAATGGTTTCATTTTTGCCCCGGCCTCTTCCATAGCTGCCTGCTGTTTTTCTACGTCAATATCGAAGCGCCGGCTTATATCGCGCTGCAGGTTTTCTACCAGTTGCACCAATTTTTTCTTCATCAGCGGAAACTGGTCTGTAAAACCGGCAATTTGCGCCGATAAAAAATAACCGACGCCTGCTATAAAGAGAAAAGCCAGGAACAATGCAATGCAAATTGACAAAACCCGCGGTATCTTCCATTGCTGCAACCTGTTGACGAGCGGGTTTAATAATATTGCAAGCAACAAGGCAAAAGATAATGGCGCCAGTATTTCCCTGAGTCCTGTAATAACATATACAAAAAGGATTAATCCAAGTAAAATAACCGTACATTTAACATAGAAGGGGTATTGCTTCGGCATGTAGTTCGTTTAAATTTTATTGCGGTATGCTCCAATCTTGCCGGTTATTTCTTTTGTCGTTTATTTTCGGCTGGTGCAGTCATTGCTTTTGTTGTTTGGCAAACCGACTGAATCTGCCGGCACCTTCCTTTATAAGACAATTGTTATGCCCGCCCTGGTAAACATCAAGCCCGCTGTAATGCAATTATATTTACTAAAAATGGCGACAATTTTCCACAAAAAAAATCAGGCTTCCCGGAAAGAACCTGATTTTACAAAAAATATGAACTTATTATGCCCTGCGGATAACCCTTAGCAAAACAGCTATAATTGCTATTACCAATAACACGTGTATGATTCCGCCACTCTGATAACCAAAGTATCCAATAGCCCAGGCTATTACAAGGATAACCGCAATGAGGTACAATAGATTTCCCATAATTTTTTTTTATTTATGATGATGACAATAGAACTTCAGTAGCCAGTGGTAATAAAACTGTGCCAGAAAAATATTCCATTTTTTGTATATTGGTCTGTAGCAGTTTGGATTTTCTTTGAACCAATGTCCCTGTATTTACGTACAGTTTATGAATTTGGCACACATTTATGTATTTATAGTATACAATTATTCATTCAAACTTTCAGGGTAAAAACACCCTTAGTTTTTAATATAATAAAACATGTATGAAAATTGCACAAACCAGGATGCAGGCAAAGAAAAACGTACTCATAATAGATGACGAAGAGGAATTGTGCATGCTAATGGAGCTGGTTTTAGAAAGGGAACATTTTCGTGCGCGGAGTATACATGGACTGGGCAATGCCCTGAACGTAATACAGGAATTAAAACCCGATTATATATTTCTTGATAATCATCTGCCTGATGGCAAAGGCATCGATTTTATTAAAAGAATGATTGACACTTATCCCGCTACCAAGATTGTAATGATGACCGCGCATAATGAAAAGCAGTTGAATGAGAAAGCTATCCATGAAGGCGCTTCTTATTTCCTGCACAAACCATTCAACAGAAATAATATTGAGAATATTATTAACAGCCTGTAATCATGGCTTCACCGCTTCTTCTGCCGCCTTACTTTCTTCTCTGATTTCTGCATCTGGCATAAAAGACATGAGCAGCATAACGGCAGAAGCTGCCAGCAGTACATACAAAGCTGCTTTCTTCTCCGGGCATTCGCCGCCGTAACACCGGCTAAGCAACAGGTAATTGCGCACAGACCATGCTATATTAAATCCACAGAAAAAAATATTTGTTCGCTTAGCCCATATTTGTGGAAGCACAAATAACAGGCCAGCCACCGCTGAACAAAATATATTCATAAGCCCCGGTTTACCAAAATTATGTTTGCCGCTAGCAAACATTCCGGCAATTTCCAGCTGCACCGACTGAATATATACCCAGGGCATATAACAAACTGCTATAACAATGACAGCGGCAAGCAGGCCAATCCACTTTGTGTACTTCATAATTGAATGATATTTCGGATGATCTTCTACCTGGTATCCGGCCTGCAAAGATAATCCCGCGTTGGTGCCGGCAAAATGTTTATGCCGCCTGGCCGGTGGGCGCTGATTTAATTTTTACCTATTTTACCCAAAATTGAGCGGAAAAATAAAAATATCGGTAATATTGGTTAAATGAAGGTGATTCAGTTTACCATACCCGTGGCCGCCGGCAATTCCATACACCTGCAGGAAGATGTATTGCCGCATTTTTACGAGCACCTGCACCGGCACAACGAAACACAGATTACCTGGGTAATTAAAGGAGAGGGCACGCTGATAGCCGGCAATTATATGCAGCGGTTCGGGGCAGGCGATATTTTTGTAATAGGCGCCAACCAGCCGCATCTTTTCAAAAGCGACCCGGGTTATCTTATTGCCAATAGCAAAAAACAGATTCATTCCTTCAATATTTTTTTTAACCCTGCCGGCTTCATAGCGCCGCTGCTGTTGCTTCCGGAAATGCGGGGCGTAAAAAAATTTGTTACGGCATCTGCACATGGCATGCAGGCCCCCGCCAAAAGCAGTAAAATCATTACAGACCAGTTGATAAAAATAAAACTCGCCCCGGGAGGCAGACGGCTGGCCGCATTTATTGAATTACTGCAGGTAATGGCAGATGAAAAAAAATGGAAACATTTTTCAACAGAGGCTTTTGAATATGCTATAACAGATACGGAAGGCCTGCGTATTAACGATGTGTACCAGTACAGCATCGCCAACTATACCAAAAACATTACCCTGCAGCAGGTGGCCGCCCTTGTTCACCTGACACCCCCTTCTTTTTGCCGGTATTTTAAAAAACATACTTCTAAAACCTATATTCATTTCTTAAACGAAATAAGAATCAATGAAGCATGCAAAAAGTTTATGGAGAAAGATTTTAACAGCATATCGGCCGTGGCCTACCAGTCTGGTTTTAACAACGTAGTAAATTTCAACCGCGTGTTCAAAAGCATCACCAAAAAATCTCCCGGCGCGTTTATAAAAGAGTACCACCAGCAACTGCCGGCAAACTAGCCTGTTACTGGCATTGATTACTCATTTGCCGGCTTCTGGTGTTACAATGCGGCAACCAAAAACCCTTCCGGCGGTTTTGCCCGCGTTGGCCGATATTTTTACGGTAACTGATGTTTTGTCTTTTGTCTGCGCTTCAGGGATGGGATACTCCTTATCATAAAATCTGCCGGTTTCGCCCCCTTTCCATTCCACAGATACCAGCTTTACATCATCTATCAAAATATCAAATGCACTGTTTTTATCATCGCCAAAATAAGTGCACAGCAATATATTGGGTACACCGGGCTTCACTTTTATATCGAAAGAAAAAAAGCCCCCGGCCCTCGCCTCTCTTCCCGAGCGGGTTAGGGCATTGCCCGGGTAAGAGTTGATAGAACTCTTCAGGTTGTGATCGCGTTCGGGCTGCATTTCGCCCAGCCGCATAATATCTACCGTTCTTTCGTCTATTGCTTTTTGCTGTGCTTTCTCTTCCTTGTAGCTGGCTTCCCTTGTAGCCCATTCTTCATTGGTAAAATAATCAGATCGCACGCTGTAATAGTTTTTATGCATTGCATAGAAAGCAGATAATTCAGTATCAAAAGGCTTACCCACGCCCTGCATTTTAAATGTAAGTGGTTTATTGGCCACCGGCTTTACCCATTCTGTCACATTGTGGTTGCTGGTAAGCAATACAGGCGTGCCATATACAGGGTCGGGCATTGTATCACCCAAATCGCCCGCCAGCAGCACCGGCCCATACAATAACGCTATCCTGTTTTTATTATCGGGCATGCTTTCCGTATATAAATGCATGTCAAAAACAATCGTCACCTTATCATCATTCTTCCAGGTTCTGTTTACTATAAAATAACCATTGGCGGCTTTGCCAGCTTTTATTTCTTTTCCATTTACCATTATTACAGCGTTGTTGCCGGCCCACCAGGGGTTCCGGATATACATCGGAAATGATAATGATTTGGAACAGGCTATTTTAATTGAACTGGTATTGCTTTCCGGAAAAGAGGTATTTTGGGTAATGGTGATATTTTTTTCTTTCCAGTTTAACTGAGATGGAATAAAAAGATTTACGAATAATCCGCCATCGTTGCTGCGGTAATAAATGGCTTCACCATATTTGGAATGATTTTCTATGCCGGAACCTACGCAACACCAGAAAGAATTGAATTTATCCGAAAAAGTTTTTTTTCCTCCCATTCTAAGCGGTACAAAGTAGCACATCATACCACTGTCTGGTTCCTGGCTGGCAAGTATATGGTTGTACAACGCACGTTCATAAAAATCAGCATACTCCTGTGCCGGGTTGAAAGCAAAAAGCTGGCGTGTCAGCTTCAGCATGTTGTAGGTATTACAGGTTTCCGTTGTATTATCACTCAGCCTGTCATTCAGCTTGTCTTCGGTACCCAGGTATTCATAATTGCTGTTGCCGCCATTTACATAAGTATGATGGTTAACAATGGTATGCCAGAAATAATCCGCAATACTGCTGTCTTTCTGATCGCCGGTAAGCTGGTACCTTCTTTCTACGCCGATAATCTTGGGAATATTGGTATTGGAATGCCTTCCCTGCATGATGTCTTTTTGCTTTGCCAGTGAATCAAGCACCACTTTATGATGAAATTTATAAGACAGCTGCAGGTAATCTTTGTTGCCCGTTACGGCATACATATTCACCAGCACTTCATTCATGCCACCATGTTCACAATCCAGCATTTTTTGTATCTGTTCATCATTCAGACCTTTCAATTCATTGCCAATCCAGCCGCATATTTTTGTAAGTACATCTATAGCCTGCTTATTGTCGCAATACAGATAGGCATCCAGCAAACCCGCCATTACTTTATGCATGGTATACCAGGGCACCCATGCACCGTTTAAATCAAATCCTTTTGAACGTATGTCTCCCCTTGCCACCTGGGCAAACACTGTGTCTTCGTTGGGTACGCCACCTACATAACCAGTTTTGCGGGCCTGCTGGCAAACCGCCAGTTCACTAACTATATAATCTATTTTATCTTTAAATCTTTTGTCACCGGTAGATGCATACATCATGGCGCAGGCCGAAAGGTAGTGTCCGAGTGTATGCCCGGATATTGTTTCCGATTCCCAGCCGCCGTATAATGCACCTTTTACCGGCAAATGTGCATACTCGCGAAACCGGTGCAGGAGCCGGTCTGGCTCAATCTGCAGCAGGTAGGCAGCATCCAGATCCATGGCTTTCTTAAAAACGCCGCCGGTTATTCTTACATCGCTGATATTAAATGCATAAGCTTTCACAGGCACCACCGGCTTAACCTTCATTTTGGGATTATTAAACTCCGGCACATAGCTCTGGCAAAAAGCGCCCGCTGCTGTTAATACAAAGCATAGTAAACAGATCTTTTTCATAAATTTTGTCTTAGGATGGAGCTAAACGGGAACCGGCTGATTATTGAATATATACAAAGTTAAGGCGCTTCATTTCTTTCCCGTGAAAGAAGTATTATCCCTGACCTGGAAATAAATTGTTTTGCTGCCTGCGTGACCATCGGTTGTAATTCCCTGCAATACTGCTGCAAAGGTACCCGGAAGGTCTGACGTGTAGAAAACAAGCTGCTGTTTTCCTTCCTGGCTGGTTTTAACGGAAGGCGACCAATACAGCAGGCTCCTGAAATCGGGCAGCCGGCTGCCGGCCTGCTCCTGTGTTTCATACACGGGAGAAAAGAATTCTCTCTTCATCTGCAGCATATCGTAGTCTATGACAGTTGCATAGGGATCAAGTTCATAACCCGGCAAATCTCCGTGATAGGTAACAAAATTAATAATGCCTCCAAAAAACATGCTGCCATAATAATACAGTCGTGCCACCACTTCCAGTTTCTTTATTTTCAGTGGGTCATAACTCATTATTTTATCAGGATCCAGTACCGGTATACCATCCAGCAGTATCAACGGATCTACTGTAAAAAAATCCTTGCGCACATTATCAAATACAGGCAAATAGAATTTGCCGTTCCTTCTCCGTACGTTTACATCAGGCACATACTCCCGCAGAATTTCTTCCACTGTTGTAAACCGGACATAATCATCCAGCATGTACACATTGTCGGCCTTTGAGTAAAACGGTGTTGTATCTACATCAGGCGCCAGCACATGATTAAGCTGGCTGCCATTGTATGTATTTTGCACCTGTACCGACACATGCCTGTCGAACACCTGCCCTGCATTTTTTTCGGGCAAAGAAAAAGCCGGCAGCGGGTTACCGGAATATTTATCCGAAAAAGGGCTGCTTAATTCGATATGCCTGCTGCCATTGTCTTTACCGGCTGTCTGTACAATGATTTCGCCGTTGCCGTAAAACCCGTCCATCTCGAATTTTACCAGGCCACTGTCATTGCTGAAGGTTCCTCTTACCTGCGATCGTGTGCCTGCCGCCGACAGATAAGATTCAATTTCTCTTACCGGTTGTCCGTCAGCGTTATTAACAACTTTTCCTTTTATAATATGACCTTTATACTCGGGTGCAAACTCAAAAACGGGTTTTTTGTTTTGTAAAATATCTTCCCAGCGAAACCTGCGCCAGCCCTGGGCAAGCATAAGGTTATCCAGGGCACTGTCTGCCGCTGCTGTCTGATGGGTAAAATAATAACCAGGCGATTCAATATTTCCCACCAGGTCTGAACTTAACCACAGGTAATTGCAGATGTCGGTTTCGTCCGGATCTGTCAATGAGTCCACCCGGTAAACCGCTACAGACATGTTTGCCGGGGCAGGCTTACCATCCTGGCTGGCAGACGCTACCTTTACTGTTACCTTCTTACGCGTATCATATTCCGCAATGTCGGTAGCAGCGCTTAGCTCCAGTCTTTTTGAAGGTCTTTTAAAAAACAGTCTTTCGCACACGGGCTGGCGGGCGGCGTTAAAGATGGTAAATTGAGAGATCCCATCGCCCGGTAAATCCGCATCAACAAAAAATTCAGCGTAGCCGTTTTTTAAAACAGTGGCCTGCACGGTCTTTACCACGCCCCGGGTATGCACAAAAAGATATAGCTCAGTACCTGATGAATTGCCGGCATTTGATTGCACGGCTATTTTTACCTGGTTTTTTTCTGTCCGGGCCAGTTGCATCACAAAGCCATTGTTGTATGCAGCCGGTAAAGACTGCTCCACCCTGGCACTGTCTGGCAATATCACAATTGCTTTATAGGTATGTCCTTCCAGGGGGGTAAATAAAAAATTCCCCATTCCAAATTTTAAACTGGCGAACCTGGCGGCTGTATCCGCCTTTTGATCAATTATAAGCCCGGTGCAGTATATTCCCTTTCCGTACTGATCCACTACCCTGAAAGCCACCTTGCTTTGCAAACCATTTACCAAATTGCCCCCTTCGGGGAAAAACTGGATATCGTACCTGCTTTTTTGACGCAGTGTATCTGCTTCATATATTTTACGGGTATTGATAACCGTAATGGGTTTTTCAAAAAAGTATGCCGGACTGAAATTTTTCATCCACCTGGTATAGGCGCGCAGGGTGTATTTGCCGGAAATAAGTGAAACAGGCAACTGCAGTGACCCACTGCCATCGCCATCCTTTAGCGGCACTTTTGCCTGCAGCACAGGCTTTTTGTTTTTATCCAGCAGTTCTACATAAGCCAGTTTGCTGATGCCAAGTGGTTTATTAAAAAAAGCATCCACGTTGTAGATTTTAAACCAGCAGATTTCGCCTGCTACGTAATAATTTTTATCGGTATGTGCATACAATTTTTCCTGTATTGCCTGTTGCTGGTAAGCAGCAAACTGCTGCCGCAGATCCTGCGCGTGCAGGGCAGTGGCCGCCGCCAGCATCATAACTGTTATAAGCAGTTGCAGTTTTACAGTATGCAGGCCCATTTTTTTATGCATGATTATATAAATCGGTAAAAATGTTCATAACATGGTTAGCAGTTAAAAAAATTATCAGGGCCAGTATGCCGGCTTTTTATTGGTTCCCCTTAATGTGCAGTCCACACATTCCGGTGTTGCCGCAGTAAAAATGGCAATCGTTCCCAATGGACTGAGTTTTACCACTTCGGTGGGCAACAGCCCGATGCCCTTCCGCATAATACTGTCGCTGATATTCTCAATTTCAACACTTGTACAGTTGCTGGAATAGCCCCAGCCGGGCACATCGCCGTTCCTGATAAAAATCCTGCTTTGTTGTACCGGGCAAATATTGAAATAACCAATTACCGGTTCGGTGGCATCGGCAATATTGTGGATATTGCTGTTCAGCTCAGAAGGCTGGGGATCAAAAACGGATCCCGTGGTTTCGGTGTTTTTCCTCATCCTGTCAAGAAACTCATACCCTTCTTTGGTCCACGCATATTGTTTCAAATGCATACTGTACAATGCACTGAGCTTTACGGATGCCTTCGGAATAAACTGCAGGGGCAGATAAATAATATCCTGGCTCAGTTTGGCAGTTGAACTGATAAAAATATTATACGGCTTGTTAAACTGCCAGCAGGTGATAATGCTGGGGTCCCAGGAAAACGTGCTTGAATCCCTGTACACTACGCTGTAGGTAATAACGCCGCCGCCCTGTACAATTTTATATTTTAAAGAAGATGTATAAGAGGAATGAATCTCCCAGGTTTCGTCAAAATACCACTGGTAATACCTGGTGTTATTCAGGGGGTCATGTGTATTAATATAGAGTTGCAGACCGCCATTTTCCAATTTCCAGCTGATGCTGTCGATGGGCGGGTTGTTTTTTATGGCTGCAAAATCGGATGCATACTTTTTGCCATCGGAGGTGCTGATGCGCAGGCGGTATTTGAGTGCATTGTTAAGGTGTAGGTTGCCGGCCACATACAGTCCTTTTCCAGATTCGGTAAGCAGGTGCACGCTGCTGTCTTCTCCCTGCACATTTACAGCAGCACCGGTTTCATATACAATACTTTTATTATCGAATTTAGTAGTGCGGCTAAGGGTAATCGCGGTACTATCGGGTCCGCTGTTAATAACACCGTCCACCACCAGGTAGCCGGTGACCGGCGATTTAACCGGCGAATCGTACCGTTGCCTGCAACCGGCTATCAGCAAAATTATCAAACAATAAAAAAGCTTTTGCATATGTAATAATTAAAAACTGATATTGAAATTGATATAGGGTATGGCATTGCCAAAAATGGAAAGCTTATACCCGTTTATAACGCCGTTTTCCGAAACATAATAAACAGAATAGGGGTTTTTCCTGCCAGTGAGGTTATACACGCCAGCCGTCCATGAATTATGTGTCTTCTGGTGCACTTTATGATTGCCGTCTAAATTCATAGAAAAATCCATGCGGAAATAATCAGGTATGCGGTAAGCGTTCCTGTCTGCATACAAGGTTCTTGCCGCACCGGCATAATAAAATATGCCAACAGGCAGTGTAATGGGCCGCCCTGTACTGTAAGTGCCATTCATAGAAAGGCTAAACCGGTGGGTGACGCGATAATTGGCAATCACCGTAACATCGTGCGGCTTATCATAATTGGCAGGGTAATACATACCGCGATTGATAATCTCACCAGCGGCCGGATCGTCCTGTTTTAACAGCACGCGCGACCATGTATAACTTATCCATCCGTTCAGTTTACCCGTTAATTTTTTTACCAGCAACTCCACGCCATAGGCCTTGCCTCTTGTACTTACCACATCCGTTTCGATATGATGGTTCATTACCAGGACTGCGCCGCTTTTATAATCCAGGTAATCTTTTATGGTTTTATAATACACTTCCACAGATGTTTCGATGGTATTTGATTTCAGATTCTTGTACAAGCCCAGTGAATACTGATCGCCCCACTGCGGTTTAATATTGGGATCGCTCAATTTCCAGATATCAGTGGGCGCCATTGCGGTGGTGTTCGAGAGCACATGAATGTATTGCCGCTGGGTATTATAGCCGGCTTTTACAGAGAAACTGTCTGTAAAGGCATAACGCAAAGACAGCCGGTACTCCGGACCTGCATAGGTTTTAACAAAATTGCCATTGCCATAGGGAACAGTTTCCACGATATTCGTTTCTGTTTTGGGCAAACCGGGTGCATAGACATTCACATTTTGCGGCCCTAGCGAATTAAACATTGAATATCTTATGCCCGCATCTGCGCTCAGTGATGAACTGATATTGTAATGATCGCTTATATACAGAGCGCTTTCAATCGCCTGTTCAGGAGCTACCCGGTCGGCCACCACCAATGATTGTTTGCCCAATGGCCGGTAATTGCCGGGATGTAGTTTATAGAAAATTGAATTCAGCCCAAAATCGAGCGTATGCTTGCTGCTCAGGTAATAATTAAAATGCAGTTTCAGGTAGGCCTGGTTAATATCAAATGCCAGCTGATACGCATTCAGTGGCAGCTTGTCGCTGGAAATATTGTAGTCATAACGGTCATAACCACCCGTAACAAGGCTGTTAAGCTTATTGTTAAAAATATGTTTCCACTTTAAAGAAATGTTTTTGTTTCCATAGCCGTAAGCCGTATCGCTGTTCAGGTTGAACTTATCGTTGCTGAGGTAGCCGGTCAGGTAAAGCGTATTCTTCTTGTTGAATTCATGGCTTATATTAAGGTTTACGTCGTAAAAGGAAGCCTTGCTTTTCCTGTATTCCTGTGGCAGGGCATTCAGCAGCCAGTTGGCATAGGTAGTGCGTCCGCCCAGTATAAAGGAAGATTTGTCTTTGATTAGCGGGCCCTCCACATCCAGCCGGCTGGTAAGCAGCCCAATGCCGGCAGACCCTGTGATATTTTTTTTATTCCCCTCCCTGCTGTTTACATTAAGTACAGAAGACAACCGGCCGCCATAACGGGCAGGGATACTGCTTTTATATAATTCAACATCCTTTACTACTTCCGGGTTAAAGGCAGAAAACATACCAAAAAAATGCGCTGGGTTAAATATGGTGGCATCATTAAACAGGATAAGGTTCTGGTCTGCCGAACCACCCCGTACATTCAGCCCCGTGCTGGATTCGCCCACTGTTTTTACACCCGGCAAAGTAATTACCACCCTTAATATATCCGCTTCGCCAAATACAACCGGTACGCGTTTAATGGTTTTGATGTCTATTTTCTGCAGGCCCATTTGGGTGCCTTTTACATTACTTAATTTCTGGGCAGAAATAATTACTTTCTTCAGTGCTATGACCGTACCCTGCAAATCAATATTCATTTTACCATCACTGTACAGCACTATCTGCCGGCGGGTATCGCGCATGCCGATGCTCTGGATGTTCAGGATATGCCTGCCCCTGGGTAAAGACAGCGAATAATATCCAAATTGATCCGTTGACACACCAATGCGGGGGTTGTCGATATAAACAGATGCACCCACTACAGGCTCTCCGGTTTTTGCATCTCTTATGTAACCGGCCATTGTAACCACCCTTGGCTGGTTGGCGGCCGATTTGTCGCCTACCTCGTACAGTTTATTTTCCAGTGTGGCTTTTTGTATTGTCCTGGTATCATCATCGGTATCTGCGGTGCTGCTGAACAGGCTGGCATCCGGGGGCGGATTGGCTTTATTTACTTTGCCGTTGCTAAAAAAACCAGGTGGCAGCAACAGGTTTAATGCGTGGTCTTTGGTGAGAAAAATGTGCCCTTCCTTATCAATTGTATAATACACACCAGCATTGGCAAATGCCTGGTCCAGCACTTTTCTTAAAGGCTGGTCCTTTACAACAACGCTAATGCTGGTGCTGTCGAACCGGGTGCTGTCGTAGTAAAAATGCACTCCCGCCTGTTTTTCGATTTCCACCACAAATTTTTCAACCGTTACATCCAGCACATTCAGGCTTATCAGTGCAGCGGTATCTTTTTGCGCACACAGGGCGCCGCAAAACAAAACGCCTGCGAATAATAATATTAATGTATGCCTGAATATCATTTTATTGTGTTAGCTGGTCATAGTAAGCAGTTGCTTTTGCAAGCATATTATCCCTGTCTTTTCTGTAACTCAGTTTATTTTTTGCTATATACTGTTTAATTTGCTTTCTTTTGTCTTTAAAAAGATCAAGAAATCCGCTTTTGCTTCTGATACTGAAGAACACATTGTTTTTTTTCAGGTAGTAGTATTCAGTTGCATCAACAAAATGGCGGAGCTCCCCGGTGCTTACATCGTCGCGGATCAATTTCACTTCCTTTTTCAACAGGCTGGTGCCTCCTTCGTATAAAATATTGTAAAAGCCGGTCTTTACCAGCGCTGCGCTTTCAGTATCTTTCACAATCCGTATAAAATTATTGGCGAACAGGGTAAACCTTTCAATACGAGGGTTCAGCAACTGAATGCGGCGTGCACTATCCTGCATAAACAGTGCTTCCGCTATTTCATCATACTGCATGGAAAGATTTTCATACAGTATGCCGTCATAAACAACCGATCCGGTATCGGGCTTGTTACTGTAAAAAAAAGGATGGCCCTCAGTAAATGAAAAAGGGTAACCGCCATATTGGATGCCGTTGTATAAACCCAACTGATCGCCGGCAGATTTATAATACAGTGCTATTGTATTGCTCACCGCTTTTTTATACAGTGTACTATCGTCGGCGGCCGACTGTGCGGTTACTGAGATAACCTGCAAAAAAAGGAAAGTCATTAATAAAAAAAAGCTGGCCGCCCAGTGAAATCTCATGCAATTAGCTTGTATTCAAATATACTCTTTACAGGGGTCGTACAAGCAGGTTATATGAAAAAAATATAGCTTTTGATAGAAATGTTTGCATTTTAGCGCATACAATTCACGCAGATTGCAATACTACAAGACAACTGTTTAATGAAATTTTAATGTACATTCCAATCGCCTGCTGTGCGTTTTTACAAGCTCATGTTTCAATACATTCAGGGCAGTTTATAGAAGCGCCAGCTGGTTTCATAGGGTTCCTTCAGCGGCTGGTTGGTAAGAATATTGCGCAGCATTTCTATGGGCATGCTGTTTTCGTGCATTACCGCATCGTGAAATTGTTTTACCGTCATCTTTTTACTGTTCACTATTTCATTTCTTAGTGCCATTAGCTGCAGGCCGCCGATCATATAACCTACCTGGTACAGCGGACTATAACCACCGACAAATGAGCGGCGCACCTCTCCTTCCGCATTTGCTTTTTCATGATTTACACGGTCAATAAGAAAATCAATACATTGTTGCGGGCTCCATTTACCCATATGATAATTGAGCGAAAAAATAATGCGTGCACAGCGATGCATGCGCCAGAACAGCATACCAATACGATCTTCGGGAGATGCGGAAAACCCTTCATTCCATAAAGCAAATTCCCAGTATACCGACCAACCCTCTGTCCAGAATGGGGTATCATAATGCCGGTATGTATTTACATGCTCGTTCATAAATTGCTCCAGGTAATGCCCGGCAATTAATTCATGGTGCACGGTAGCGTGCGAAAAATGCGGGTTATTGCCGCGCATACTCATCATCCTGGCATCAAAATCCATGGTATTGGTGGGATAGGAAATGGCGAACTCTTCTCCACCCGAAAAGAAGGGATTAACCAGTTGCTGTTCCGGGGTGAGCATAGCAATGCGCCAGGTTTCTTCGGCCAGCGGCGGTATGGTAATTAAATCTTTCTCTTTTAAGAAAGCAATGGCGCCATTATACAATTTCATCATAGCAGCAGGCTGTTCGCCAGCCGGCACATAAGCCTGCTTTACTTTCTCCATGGCCGCTCTCCAATTGCTGCCAAAACCCATTTCCGCACTGGCTTTCAGCATCTCTTTATCGCACCAGGCAAATTCACGGTTGGCTATTTCTATCAGTTCTTCCGGTGTATAGGGTATCATTTCATATTTGAGCTGGCGTACGATCTCATCCCTGCCAATGGGAAATCCTACAATACCGCTGGAATCCCTGCCCGGTGCATTTTTATCGGCACTTGCTTTAAAGCCTGCTGCATACAAACCCAGCGCACTATCCAGTTTTTTGTAGGTTTCGGGCACCCACCAGGTAAAAAGAGGATCATACGCATTGTAAAACGTAAATACATTTTTTGCGGCAGCCTGCAAACCCTGTATGATAATATTGGCACGGCGGCTATTGGCCACCGTTATATTTTTATTCTGGAGTAATTTCAACTGCAGCTGGTACAATTGCCTGCTAACGGAAGAAAAATTAGCAGCAACACGCTGACCATCTAACGGGCCGCCGCGCCGCCTGATTTTTTCAAGCACATAAATACTGTCTGCAAAAGGGAACCAGGGCTGCAGGGCAGTAAATTCCTTCTCCTCTGCGCCAGCCCTGAAAACGGATTCTTTTAAATCTCTTTTGAAAAGAATATAATCTGCCCTGCACTCCTGCCCCAGGCTGCTGAAATTAATTTTGTCAAGCCGCTTAAGGTAATCAACCGCCATTTTTTTATAGCGTTCCCTTAATTCCGGCGAACCTTCCACAATGTAAACACGGCTTAGCGCCAGTATATCTGCATAATAGTTTTGTATGATATTCGGCATCTCATTGCAGGGCACATAAGAGGGATTCGTTTGCGCGGAAGCGGGTACAGCCAATACAAGAAAAATAACTGCAAGGCAAATTAGTTGACGCATATAGGGACTATGTCTGATTTTTGAATGGCGGATCTATGATTTCTGTCGCTCAGCGATGTGGCTGCTGCTGTTCGCAGAATTATATAGCAATTTTTACCATTTCCACATTCATCACATTTTCACATTCATCACATTCATCACATTTCCACATTCACCACATTCTCAAATCACCTGGAATCCGAACGCATACGGATCATCTTCTTCATCAATACTGATGGTATTGTACCCATAGATACGTGCCCAGCCCTCTATACCCGGCCGGATGGCCGTTTTACCTGTACCGAAGGCGTTGGGGATTTCTTCTTCAATCGTTCCTGTAAATGTTGATCCTATAATACTCTCATGTATAAACTGTTCACCTTTTTTTAATTTGCCTTTGGCATACCACTGTGCCATCCGTGCTGAAGTGCCAGTGCCGCATGGACTGCGGTCAATGGCCTTATCGCCATAAAAAACGGCGTTGCGTGCGGTAGACTTTTGATCCAGTACGGCACCTGTCCATAGAATATGAGAACACCCGCTGATGGTAGGATTTTCAGGATGCACAAACGAATATTTTTCGTTGATGCGTTTGCGTAACTCGCGTGCCCAGGCAATTAATTTGCCGGCACTGTAATGCTCAATGCCTTTAAAATTCTTCTGTACATCCACGATGGCATAAAAATTACCGCCATAGGAAACATCCAGCGTCAGCTCGCCCAGTTCCGGGCATTCAACGGTTAGATCGGTGGCCGCCAGGAAGGAAGCCACATTGGTAAGTTTAACACTTTTTACTTTTTTACCTTCCTGTTTATAACTTATCAGCACCAGTCCGGCCGGAGCTTCCATGCGTATAGTGCCGGGCTGTTTGGGTATAATCAATCCTTCTTCTATAGCAATGGTTATGGTGCCAATGGTACCATGTCCGCACATGGGCAGGCAACCACTGGTTTCTATAAAAAGCACTGCTACATCATTGGCAGCATCGTGCGGCGGATAGAGAATGCTGCCACTCATCATATCATGGCCGCGCGGTTCAAACATCAGGCCTTTGCGAATCCAGTCGTATTCCTTTAAAAAATGCTGGCGCTTTTCACTCATATTGGCGCCCTCTAAAAATGGGCCGCCGCCCGCTACCAGCCTTACCGGGTTGCCACAGGTATGCGCATCTATACAAAAAAACTTCTTTGACATATTCATTTTTTGGTTCCCATTTGAACCACGGGTAATAAAGCCACAGAGCGGTCAGCGCGCATTATTTGTACCATAATTCCGGTGCATCTGTGTGCCGTCATGTCTCCTGGTTCAATTTTATGCAAATTGCATAGCAGAAAGGTGCAGGTAATCCGGCAATACAGGTCTTGTTTCGATGGCCTTACTGATAGTCGACAGCACTTTTCTTCTTTCTTCTCCTTCTATTACCAGTCTTGGCGCTCTTACATATTCTGTACCCATACCTGTTTGCAGGGCAGCCAGTTTAATGTATTGTACCAGCTTGGGATGAATGTCCAGCTCCAGCACAGGCAAAAACCAGCGGTAGATTTGCAGCGCTTCGGTATATCTGCCGGCCTTCATTAAACGATAAATGGCTACTGTTTCGGCAGGAAAAGCATCTACCAGTCCGCCAACCCATCCATCGGCGCCCAATGCCAGTTCTTCCAGTGCCAGTGTGTCTACGCCGCAGAGTATTTTAAAGCGGTTGCCAAAAGCATTCTTCAGCCTTGACACATTGGATACATCCCTGGTTGATTCTTTGATTGATTCAATACTGTCTATTGCTGCCAGTTCTTCAAACATGGCAATGGTTACTTCAATTTTATAATCGTATGGGTTATTATAAATCATGATGGGCAAACCGGTATTGGCAGCAATGGTTGTAAAATACTGTACTGTTTCCCTGTCGTCGGCCTTATAGCGCATGGGCGGTAATATCATCAGGCCATCTGCGCCATTTTTCTCCGCGCTGTGGGCCACAGCAATGGCGGCTTTGGTAGACTGCTCTGCAATGGTTACAATTGCGGGCACTTCCCTTTTCATTGTTTTTTTGCAATGCAGCAGCAGCGCCGTTTTTTCTTCGTTTAATAAAGTACTGGCTTCGCCAAGCGAGCCCCCCATTACTACACCATCAATACCTGCATCTAACTGGGCATTG
>Ga0207680_10000036_pt1 | contig 73025 bp, 56 predicted proteins | sample KBSS23metaG_FD_184321 | JGI IMG/M metagenome (GOLD analysis project Ga0207680, IMG submission 184321) | Switchgrass rhizosphere microbial communities from Kellogg Biological Station, Michigan, USA - KBS S2-3 metaG (SPAdes) (version 2) | ecosystem: Host-associated > Plants > Roots > Rhizosphere...
TGCGGTGGATCTTATACTGGAACCCAGCGCAGGCAACCTGGCTGGTGTAACGGTAACGGGCAGGTCAAAAATTTTTGACAGCCAGCATACCGGCGCCTCTACCAATATCAGTTCACGCCAGCTAAAACAATTGCCCACCATATCCAGGTCGGCCGATGATTTTACCCGGCTTACCCCATCTGCATCTGCTACTATCAACGGAACTTCCTTTGCAGGGCGCAACGGACAATACAACAACTATTCGCTCGACGGGGCAGTCTTCAACAATCCTTTCGGGCTTGATGCACCTACACCCGGCGGTCAAACCGGGTCTCAACCCATTTCACTGGATGCCATCGACCAGATACAGGTTAACATAGCCCCTTACGATGTTACCCAGGCAGGTTTTACAGGCGCCGGCATCAACACGGTTACAAAATCAGGTACCAATACATTTGGGGGTACCGTTTATGGCTTTTACAGGAACCAGGGCATGACCGGCAAAAAAGTAGACGGCAATAAAATTACCGTACCCGATCTTACGCAATTGCAGGCGGGTTTTTCAGTAGGGGGCGCCATAAAGAAAAACAAGCTGTATTATTTCGCCAATTTTGAAACAGAACAGCGTGAAGACGCTGCCAGCAGTTATGTTGCCCGCAATGGTTCCAACGGCAATAACAATAATACATCCAGGGTGCTTGAATCAGATTTGCAGGCGGTAAGCAGTATACTTAAAAGCAAATTTGGCTACGAAACCGGCCCCTACCAGGGGTATAACCTGAAACAAAAAAGTTATAAATGGCTGGCAAAACTGGACTGGGTAATTGATAACAATAACAGCCTTTCGTTTACTTATAACGGGCTCGATGCCAGTAAGGAGAAGCCCGCTCATCCGGATGCCATCCGTCACCGCGGGCCGGATTACCAGACATTGCAATTCAAAAACTCCGGTTACAGGATCAATAATAAACTGCAGTCGTTCGGGGCTGAGCTCAAATCAAATTTCGGCAGCATGCTCGCCAATAAACTGCATGCGGTTTATACAACGTTCAGGGATACCCGCGATCCATTTTCAGCACCGTTCCCGGTACTGAACATTACCAAGTACGGCACTATGTACATTGTTGCCGGGCATGAACCATTTTCCATCAATAACCGTTTAAACCAGGACGCTTTCCAGGTAACCGACAACTTCAATATCATTCTGCCCAAACATACCATCACCATTGGCGGTTCCTATGAATCTTTCAAATTTGCCAATTCGTTTAACCTAACCGGTTATGGCGCCACTTTGTTCAGCGATGCCGATATACAGGTATTTAAAGACAGCGTGCCCAATAGCGGCAAGTATGTGTTTGGTGCTTACCCGCTCGATGTAGATGTGAATGCGGCAAGGGCGGCAGGAAAGGCGGATAAATGGACATGGTATTACATTACGGTGGCGCAGGCATCCGTGTACCTGCAGGATGAATGGAAAGCTTCCGACAACCTAAGGGTAACCTACGGGCTGCGTATGGATATTCCGCTTTATATGGGTTCAAAATACCAGCAACCCGATGGTACCACCAACTCTCCTACCCTGCCCAATAACGATAACCTGACCCTTTTTGACGAACACGGTCAACCCGTAACCAATGGACAGGGCAAACAACTTGATAATACCAAACTGCCCTCCTCAAAACCACTGTTCTCTCCACGCCTTGGATTTAACTGGGACGTAAAAGGCGACAAGAGCTTCCAGTTAAGGGGCGGCTCCGGCTTGTTTACCGGGCGCTTTCCCTTTGTTTGGGTGGGCAACCATATTGGCAATCCTTTTTCATTTTTTTACTGCGCAACTGCCAGCAATTTTAAATGGCCGCAGATTTGGCGTACCAATATTGGTGCAGATCTGAAAGCAGGCGCCGGCACCATCTTTAGCGCAGATGTTGCCTTTTCAAAAGACGTGAATGCCATGATGGTGCGCAATTACGGATTGGGAACACCCACCGCATCGCTCAATGGCGGCACCGGAGATACCAGGAGTGTATACGCGGCAACCGACAAAGGTGCTGCCAATGCTTATATATTCACCAATACAAAAACCGGCTACCAGTTTAATACCAGCTTCAGCGTACAAAAAACATTTAAAAACAATCTTTTCCTGACGGCTTCCTATAATTTCCTGGTATCACGTGATGCGAGTTCCATATCGGCCGAAATCAGCAGTGACGCGTTTGACCGTAACCCTGTTTTAAACAATGCCAACGAGGCGCGCAGTACACCTTCTCTTTATGGTAATACACACCGCTTTGTACTGGCAGGCATTAAGAGATTTGAGTATGGCAAAGGAAAGTATGCTACTACCATATCCATCTTCGGCAGCTGGAGCAGTGGCAACCGTTTTGCGTATGTATATGGAGGTGATATTAACAATGATGGCACGGCAAGCAACGATCTTTTATATGTGCCCAAAAACAGTGAAATTGATAAAATGCAGTTTGCCACCCTTACCGATGTGAATGGTGTTGTGCAAAATGCCGCCGCGCAAAAAGCAGCCTATAAGAGCTTTATAGCCCAGGACAAATACCTGAGCAGCCGCCGTGGTTTGTACACAGAAAAATATGCAGGAGAGACGCCCTGGTTCAGCCAGGTAGATATGCGTTTCCTGCAGGATTTCTATTTTAAGAGTGGCAAAAAAACAAGAACGGTTGAAGTAAGTCTGGACATTGTAAATGCCGGCAACCTTATCAGCAGCAAATGGGGTGTTCGCAAATACGCCACCACCTCCGGCTATTTTCAGCCAATATCTGTAACGGGTGTTGCCAATGGTGTTCCTACTTACCAGTTTGACCCCTCTTTGAAACAAACATTTATTGCCAGCCCCGATCTGCCCAGCCGCTGGCAGGCGCAAATCGGCCTCCGGTTTATTTTCTAACATTTTGTCTTTTAAAAAAAGCCCGCAGCATTTGAGCGGGCTTTTTTATTAAAAGACATTATATTTTACCTGCCAATACCATGGACGCCGGTCATCAATATCCGGGCCATGCCTGGTATGCCAACAACTTTTCCCCATAAGCGCTGCGCGAATTAAAAAAAGCCTTTTTGGCCCAATTTTGACGGTAGGTAGCAAAACCAGGTTTATGAAATGGATCCAAGCCAGCCAACCATCCGATACACTGGACGTATTTCACCTGGTTGAGGGCGAAGAAACCAGGGGAATCCTTAGGTATAATTCCCTGTTACAGTCTGTCCGGATTAGTTCAGGTAATGAACACCGGCTTTTTTTTATAAAAAGGGCACGCGCAGGCAAACGCTTCCGCATTACCAACGAATACGGTTTTGATGTGGGAAAACTGGAATTGGGCAGCACTGATGCCGGAGACGGTACCATAGAAATAGGCAAACAGGGGTATCACTACAGGCTTTTCAGGGATCCGGCCCCGGAGCTGGCTATTTATTCGCCTTTACAATTGCTGCCCGCCCTGACCTGCCAGTTATTGCACTGGAGGAAAGAGACCCTGCATGAATATGCCGGCCTCTTGCTGGGACTTTGTCTGCTGATAAGATGATACCCGGCGCTTCCCGCCTAAGTGTTTTATTTAGCCCCTCTCCGGCAGATAATCTGCAAAAAAATACCAGCTTTGCTTTGTAAAACAACCATTGTGGACCCCAATGCATACCTGCAGGAGTACAATGATTTTATGAGGTGGTTCAGGATTATTTACCCCGAACTGGCCGATGCCTACTCCCATCATATTACAATACCCACCGATCATACAGGCGTAAAAATAAATGCAGCTGGTATTGACAAAAAAACCTGCGACATGTTGTTTGAAATACAAAACGAATATTACCTGTCAAAGCATACCAGTTAGATTTGCTGCCAGGCAAACAGTGCACATCCGGCGCCGGCCGCAATACGCCGGTCACGTAAACAATTCAATTGCCGCCAAATATTTTTATTTATCAACAGGCATCAATCTACCGTCAATGATCACCTGCTTTTATATGACAGTTCATTTTTTGTAGAAATAATTCCACAAAAAAATAAGGTTACCTTTTTTCATTGCGGGTATAAACTATGAACCATTATTTTAAACAAAACATACAGACACATGAAAAAGTTTTTTCTGGTTATCGCCATTGGCGCCACTGTTGCTTCATGTAACGGTTCAGGAGAGAGTACAACGGTAAAAACCGATTCTACTACCGTTACTACCGATACAACAAAAGTTGTAATAGACAGTACAAAGTCTGCAACGGATACATCTGCTGCGAAAAAAGACACATCGAAACCGAAGTAATTACTACCGGTTATTTTTTTGTAAAACAATGTTCAAGGCCCTCCTGTTCACGGGAGGGCTTTTTTGTCCGAAATATCAATGCAGAAACAACTAACTGTGTTGAACAAATGTTTATGTAGAAAATAATTCACTGCCTTAAAAGCCCGCAGCCATGTAGTTTATAAACCCCGTACAATTTTTCTGCGCAGGCTTTATCCTTTTTTTAATTCAATAACGGTTACTTCGGGCCAGATGCCCAGCCTTCCGGAAAAAGCCAGGAACCCAAAGCCGCGGTTTACATAGAGATGGCGCTTACCCTCGCTGGCAAGACCGGCCCAGTCGAGGTACCGGTATTTGACCGGGCTCCACTTAAAACCGGGTGTTTCCACGCCGAACTGCGCGCCATGGGTATGGCCCGATAATGTTAGCCGGATGTCCGCCCTGTGATACCGCACCTTTTCTTCCCAATGTGTGGGATCGTGAGAGAGCAGGATTTTAAAACTATCCGCACTGATGCCCTCAACAGCCTTATCCAGATCACCTTCCTGTATAAAACCACGTCCCCAGTTCTGTACGCCTATCAGCGAAATGGACTGACCGTCTTTTGTGACAGTCACATTTTCGTTTAGCAATAACCGGTAGCCCAGTTTCCGGTGCTGTTCTTTTAATTGCTGCAGGTTGGCAGCTTTCTCTGCTTCCGAGTTCCATTGAATATACTCACCATAATCGTGGTTACCCAGGATGGAGTATTGCCCGTAGGGCGCTTTAATGGCGCCAAACATTCCCATATATGGTTCAATTTCATCTGCTGTATTGTTCACCAAATCGCCCGTAAAAACAAACAGATCGCTTTTTTGGGCCTTCACCAAATCAATACCTTTTTGAACCGCCGCACGGTTGTCGAAACTGCCTGCATGTATATCCGATAACTGGGTTATCGTAAACCCATCGAAAGCAGCAGGCAGATCATCAAAATAAAGCGTGATGCGAAATAACCGGTAATCATACTTACCCCTGGTCATGGCATACAAAAAAGAAACAAAAGGTAATGCGGCAAAAAGAATAGCGAGTTCAGCAATGAATGTACGCCTGGCCGGTATGGCAGGAATATTGCGCGGCCTGGCAATCTTATTAAAAATGCCTGCCAGCAACCTGGCAATGTCTCCTGCAAATAATACTATAACAAAAAATAATTTGGTAAAAAAGAACGTAAGAAAAATACTCAGCAACCACTCATTGAACGGGCGTACGCCCATGGCAGTTCTGAAGGAAGGAATTCTTACAAGCAGCAATACGCTTGTTGCAATGGAAATAATCCAGTAAGTCCGCAACATGTTTCGCTGTCTTTTTTTTGGCCAGGCTGCAGACCATGTTTTCAGTCCCGCTTGTACATACCAATCAAGCAACCATCCAATGATTGAAATGATCGCAAATAATTTCAGAAGGCCATTTCCATGCATACCGGCAAGTTACAAGCTATTAACAATTCCTGGTGTCATTAACATTGCGAAGCACGCTGTTGACTACAACGGCCACAAAACAGCCACTCTTTAACGCAGTTTTTACATTTTTCTACAGATTTGCTCCAGAAGCGGCCGATAGGTTTGTTGTCTAAACAAAAATAAAATCTTATGACAATCAAACAATCAATAGCTGCTGTAATGCTTGGGGCAGCATGTTTTGCCGGCGGTGCCTGGGGATACAGCCAGTACAGGCACCAGGAAGCATTTCCAAATGATTCATCCCCGGCGGCTCTTTTCTCCCCTGCCAAATACACTGAACCGGCATCCGGTCCCATGGTGGATTTCGAAAAAGCAGCCAATAAAGCCGCACCTGCGGTAGTTCATATCAGAACCGTAATGAAGGCAAAGGAAGTTAACCAGGATATGGATGACAATCCATTAAGGGAATTCTTTGGCCAGGGCTTTGGCACTCCGCCGATGATGCAGCCACAAAAAGCTTCCGGCAGCGGTGTACTTATCAGCCCCGACGGCTATATTGTTACCAATAACCATGTGGTAGAAGGCACCGATCATTTAACCGTGACATTGAACAACAAAGAAGACTATAAAGCAAAGATAATTGGAACCGACCCCAGCACCGACCTTGCTGTTATTAAAATAGAAGGTCATGATCTGCCGTTCCTCACTTTTTCCAATTCAGACAATGTGCATCTTGGGCAGTGGGTGCTCGCCATTGGCTATCCGTTGGATTTAGCCACTACCGTAACTTCTGGTATTGTTAGCGCCAAATCAAGAAATATTGGCATTAACAGCCGCAACAGCGCTGCGCCGGTAGAATCATTTATACAAACAGATGCGGCCGTTAATCCCGGCAACAGCGGTGGTGCACTGGTAAATACCGACGGCGATGTGATTGGCATTAACAGTGCTATTGCTTCTCCTACGGGCTCTTATGCCGGATATTCATATGCCATTCCCTCTAACCTGGTGCAGAAAGTTGCCAGCGATATTATTAAATATGGCAGCAGCAAAAGAGCTTACCTGGGCATTATGTATCCCAACGACCAGATGAGTGAAGAAGACCGTCAGAAAAACAATATTAAAGAAGGCAAAGGTGTGTTTGTAATGGATGTAGCCAAAGGAAGTACTGCGGAAGAAGCCGGTATACAAAAAGGTGATTTTATTACCAAAATCAATGGCATGAACATCAATACCGGCAATGAAGTACTGGAAAAAATTTCGGCGCTTCGTCCCGGTGATAAAATTACCATCACTTACCAGCACAATGGTGAAGAAAAAAATGCCAGTGCTTCGCTGAAAGGCAATGCAGGCGCATATGCCAGCGCAAGGGAACAGGTAATAGAAAAATTGGGTGCTTCATTCCAGGCGCTTGAAAACGGAAAGGGTGTACAGGTGAAACGTCTTGGTGAGGGCATCCTGTCCGACCAGACCAGGATAAAAGAAGGTTTTATTATAACATCAGTCAATGCCACAAGGGTAAGCAGCACAGATGAATTAAAAGAAGCATTGAAGCGTGCAGGCAATAGTGCAGTTATCAGTGGTGTATATCCGAATGCGCCAGGCACAGTTTACCAGTATGCACTGAACGATTTAAACAGCATACAGTAACAATTTGACAGTAAAGTTGGGTTAGTGGTACTGGTTGTTACTGATACCCGCCTGTAAAAGGGCGGGTTTTTTTATCTTTACTTACTACCATGAAGATCCTTATTATAGAAGATGAGCAGTATTTAAGGGAATCCATTCAAAAATACCTGGAGTACCAGGGCTATGTATGCGAAACCGCAGCCAATTTTCCGGCGGCAAAAGAAAAAATTGACCGGTACGCATACGATTGTATTGTAGTAGATATTGGCCTTCCCTATGGCAGCGGCTTTGATATTGTTGCTGCCCTGAAAAATTTTGGTTCTGCTGCCGGCATTATTATCATCTCGGCAAAAAATACGCTCGATGATAAATTGAAAGGGCTGGAACTGGGCTCTGATGATTACCTGGTAAAGCCCTTCCATCTTTCAGAACTCAATGCACGTATCAATGCTATTCTGCGCAGAAGAAAGTTTGAAGGCAGTCAATGGATACAATTCAATGAAATTAAGCTGGATCCGGAAGGACAACGGCTGACCGTGAATGAAAAGACGGTGGACTTAACGGAAAAAGAATACCAGTTACTGGAATATTTTATTGCCAATAAAAGAAGGGTGCTGACCAAGCCGGCTATTGCTGAACATGTTTGGGGAGATGAATATGTGCAGGCAGGCGATTATGACTTTATCTATACGCATATCAAAAATTTAAGAAAAAAATTGCTGGATGCGGGCAGTGGCGACTATATAAAAACGGTGTATGGCTCCGGTTACCGGCTTACTGACAATTAAGCAATGCAATGAAGCTTTTAACAAAAACAACCTTGTATTTTTTTTCGGCGATGGTGGCCCTGCTGGTGGTAACCGGTCTTTACCTGTTTCACCAGTTTAGTGTACAACTGAACGACCGCAGCGATAAGGAATTGCTGGCGGATGAGGCACAATGGATCGACTACCTTGAAACAGGCGTTGAAAATGGTACTACATTTATTTTACGAACAGGCGAACTGTCGATCTTTCCTGTTAACGAACCATTGAATGACTATCCAAAAATTGAGGACGTAACCGGCAAAAATACTAAAACCAATAACAGCACTACTTACCGGCAACTCTCGCAGGTAGTATCTATTGCCGGAATCCCTTACCAAATCATCATCAAAAAATCGCAGGAACAAAAAGCGGCCCTTGTAAGCGGATTTACCCGCGTGATGCTTTTTGTATTTGCCGGTTTATTTTTTGTGAGTCTTGTTTTTAACTGGATCATCAGCCGCCGGCTGTGGGCGCCCTTCCGTGAATCGCTCAGAAAAATAAGGTCAGCAGAATTGCAGCACATGCAGGCCGTTCGTTTTGACAGTACCAATACGGCCGAATTCAATGAATTAAACAGCTCGTTGAATGCGATGACCAATAAAATTTACAGCGATTACATTTCCATGAAAGAATTTACCGAAAACGCTGCCCACGAAATGCAGACACCCATTGCCGTTGTGCAAAGTAAACTTGAGCTGTTGTTGCAGGATGCCAACCTGGACGATGCGCAGGTACAATCTGTGGTGCAAGCCGCCGCAGCCCTGAACCGCCTGGGCAAATTAAACCAGGGATTATTGCTGCTGGCCAAAATTGACAACGATCAGTACCAGACAAAAGAAGTTATCAGCCTTAGCGATATAACAAAAAAGTACCTCCATCTTTTTGACGCGCTGATAAAGGACAAACAACTAACCGTAACAACAAATTTTACAGCCGATTTTAGAACAGCATTACACCCATTCCTGGCAGATTCGCTTATCAGCAACCTTTTGGGCAATGCCATTAAATACAATTATCCTGGTGGAACTGTTAACATTGTAACAACCCGTGACGCTTACCAAATCAGCAACAGCAGCCTGCTTCCTGCCATACCGCAGGATAAATTGTTTAAGCGTTTTACCGGTGCTGCAGACAACCCAGGCGCATCAAACGGACTTGGCCTGGCCATTGTAAAAAAAATACTGGACAGCAATGATTTGCTGGTTCAATACAGGATGACAAGCGGCCTGCACGAATTTATTATCAGTAAAAAGAATCTGTAACATTTCCGCTATTGGCTGTCCTTACCTGATCAATACAAAGCTGCCTTTTTTAGCAACTGTTTTGCCATTTCGGGTATACGTACATAGCCACACATATACACCAGCGGGCTGTAACTGACCGTTTACCCGTCCATCCCAGGACTTGCTGGCGGCATTTACTTCAAACAGCAATTGTCCAAAACGGTTGTATATCCGCCATTGCAAATTGTCTGCCTGGCGGGCTACCGGCCTGAACACATCGTTCACACCATCGTTATTGGGCGAAAAGGCTGTGGGAAAAAACAGCCCGCAGGGTCCTTCGGTAATTACCACCTGCGCCTGCCGGGTGCCACAGGAATTTCCCACAACTACTGCGTAAATCCCTGCCTGTTTAACGGTTAAATGATCGGCAGAAGATCCATCCTGCCATAGGTAGGAATTATAATTACCTGGAAAAAGACGAATACTGTCGCCATTACACAGCATCTGCGTTTCGCCGAGGTTGGGTTGTGGTTTATTCAATACGGTAAGCTGCAGTACATGTATGCTGTCGCAACCGTTTGCAGCTGCCATTGTATCTGCATAAGCGCCCGTTTTAACATGGCCCTGGTAGGATTCGCCTTCACAAATGGTATGGGTTTCTTTGCGCACCGGGGGCCGGTTATCTGTAAGAATGAGTGTGCGAAGAGTATCGCACCCGGTGCGCGCAGGAATGGTATCAACATAAACACCCGCGGAATCGTGTCCCCCGTAACTGCCCTGCCGGCATAACGAAGCCGTCACAGAAATGGGTACTATCTCCTGCCGGCTACCCACTACTGCGTTAGTTTTAATAATACAGGCATCCGGATCTTTTGCGAGCACCGTATAATTACCAGGCTTTATTGCAGGAAACACCCCGGCAGACTGAAAATTTAAACCGTCAATAGAGTACAGCGCATCTATTCGGTTAGACGTTACAGTTATACTGCCGTTATTCACTTTATTACAGTCTGCATCGGCAGTTTGTAAGCCGGTTACTTCAAATGCCTGTATGGCAGCACCAGGCGGGTAAAATGCCGGCACACCTGTTTGAACCCCATTCCACTGCGGGTCTCCCTGGCTGTTATCATAATTGCCGTCAAAAGAATAACAGGCCAGCAATCCGTACTGGTTGGCTGGTCTGGGCAATGCCAGCATATTGCGGGCTATTTCATTTTGTGTCCGGGCCACTTTCCAAATCCGCACTTCATCCAGCCTGCCCAGGAATTGTTCACACTGGCAAACGCCCCTGTTGCCAATAACAGTCATTTCGTTGTTCTGAAAAAGATTGCCTGAAAATGCAGTATCCTTTACCAGGCAACCATCTACATAGTATTTTACTCTTTCGCCGTCATAAGTGCCGGCTATATGATACCACCTGTTTACAGCCAGCTTAACAGGATTGTTTATTCGTATAAAGTGGGTAGCGCCGTTGCTTCCTTTTTGGTAGGCGGTCAGTTCAAATGAACCGGGCCTTAGCAGGTAGTTTACATTGGAGGGGTTCAGGTGCTTACTTACTACATTACCAGCCAATGTATTCGCCTCCATGTATACCAGCGCTTCTACGGTAATTTGAGCACCGGGCACATCAAGATCGCCTATCCGCACAGCACAACCGTTGGAGGGAAATTCTATGGTCTGTGCATGCAGTTCCCCGGCATTCAACAACAGGAAGGCAATAAAAATCGTAACTACCCTCAGAAAAGTTTTCATAACGGCTCGTTTTCCGGTTGTACGGTATACAATCTGGCTTTGTCAGCGATCGGATTTCAGGCTGGGATGGGTGTGGCTTTCAGGCAATTGGATGATGCGCGATTAAAAAAATACGATCGGAATGTGGGATGAAGGGATTTCTCTATTATTTCCGGGGTAATATCATACGAAAAGTAGCAATTTTTTTCATATCATCCTATATATGTTAAAAAATAACGCCGGTAAAATAAAAATTGCATGCATAATCGTGGCGGCAGCGGACAGCCGGGGCTTTTCTTGTTTTACACACAAGGAACGCGCAAAAAAAGCCGCAGATTCACAGATTTGTCTGTGCATCTGCGGCACCAATATTTTATTGATTATTCTTAAATGATACCATCATTTCACCAGCTCCGGCAATTGTCTGCCAGCATTGGCCTTTTCTTGTTTTACACAAGGGAGCGCGAAAAAAAAGCCGCCAATTCACAGATTTGTCTGCGAATCTGCGGCACCAATATCTTATTAATTATTTCTGGATGATACCATCGTTTCACCAGCTCCGGCAATTGCCGCCCAATATTCAAAAACAAATCTGCGAATCCGCGGCATCAATATTTTATTGCTGAGGTTATTGCGGCCGTCAATGAGCAATGGCTTTTTCTTATACCGGTTAACTATGCTGCCAGCCAGGCGGCTGCAAAATGATCAGAATAGTATCGCGCCATTTCGCAGGCGTTTTTAAGTGTTTGTATGTAGCCGCCCTGCATTTATTTCTTATGCCGCAATTATTTTGCAATACCTGCGTTTTTATACAAACTGCATGACTGCAGGTGTTATTAGTTGTTTGTTTTTAGTTTGTATGTTTTAGACCAAGATTAAATTTTTACGGGCTGCATTTCTATGCGGCCCTTTTTATTAGCCGGGGCTTACCGTGTTATTTCAGCTGCTACAAGTACCTGAACAACCTGGCTGATCATGAAGATATCCTTATCCGGTACTGTTATGGCGCATACTTAATTGCCAACCTTGCAGGGCAAGGTTTTGTATTCATATGTGTGGCTGCGGTGGTATAATGCCGGCCTGCAAGCAGGCGTTTCAGGTTGCTTTATCCTGTGTGTTTTTTACCAGTGCAATTCCTGAAAAAAAGAAAACGGCACCAAGCACCGCCGCAAATACTATTAGCTTTACCGACCTGGTGCTGGCGCCGCCGTTTACAAAACCAATACCTGCATAAATTAAACCTGCAACACCCAATATGGATAACACTACCCCCAATATCCTTTTTTCCATACTTGCTGGTTTTATGCGGCCCTTCCAATTACTTTAAGTAAAAATGCAATAATTGCAATTACCAGGAGAATATGTATCAGACCACCAGCATGCAGACCCAGGAACCCAATGGCCCAGGCAATAACCAGAATAACTGCTACAACGTACAATAGATTTCCCATAAAAAAAGTGTTGAAGTGAAAAATAAGTCTATCATGGTATTATACAATAAAACTATGCCAGCAAAAAAAAGCCCTGGTAAAAACCGGGGCCGTAAACCAAATTCCTTAACTGTAAGATGGTTGCTGCTAAATTGAGAGAGAGTATTTATCAAAACTCAAACGAAATGCCAGTTGTGTTTAGGCGCAAAAGGTTAAATAAATGCCCATATCTCTTTTAAAGTGTAGAAAACATTCGTCATTGTTAATGCCCGGGTGGTATAAAATGGGGTTCCGGGTAAATTATTTATGACAGACTGCAAGCAGGGTACTATAAAAAAATCTGGTAACCTGGTTGCTACTGGTATTTTTATGGGGTCGTAAATTTACAGTGACGCCTAAAAATTCCACAAAACACAATTCCCTCATTGAATTGTAGGTGCCGAAGCTGTTTCCGGGGCAGGCTCTTTCCAATTGAGACAACCCCAAATTCACCGGTACGGAAAATATTTAACCGCTGGGCAGTTTAGCTTATCCTGGTATAAGAAATATAATCCAGGCCCGGCGGCGGAAACCCTTCTTCTTTCATTAGTGCTATGATAGTGCCCCGGTGATGCGTGCCATGATTGATAACCTGGGTGACTATATCCTGCAGTTTATCACTGAATACCTGGCCCACGCTGTTTGCATAGGTTATGCGCCTGTCAAAATCAACCGGCTGCAACGAATTGATATAATCCATCCAGTCCCGGTGATAATTTTCCATATCTTCCTTAATCTTTCCGGGTGTTCGGCTCATGAAACGTTCTGTAGTTTGCGGTAATTCCAAACACCTGTCCAGCCAGATACGCTGGGTCGATTGCATATGAGACAGCAATTCATAAATACGCGGGTTGACGGGCGCGCGTTCTTCAAACACGCTGAGTAAACAGGTGCTGGCCCATTTATCATAACCAAACAAGTTCGCAAAATAGGTTTGCATATGCATTAAGCCGTCCTTGTTTGCAGGGTGGCAATTACCATATCAATCTGCGATTTTATCCGATCAATGGCCTCCTGGAAACCATGATTGTTTTCAATGGTTTCAATCTTTGCCGCAATAAAATCAAAATAATGTTCGCAATGCTCTTTTACAGATTTAAAATTATCCTGAAGGGCGCCAATTAACTTTTTGTATTCCGAAAAATGAATTTTCAGCTTTTGAAGATTGAGCAGGGTAAAGTTAATGGGTATTGAATTCTTTAATACTTCCAGTTCATTCTTTAATTCTTCCATTGTTGTTGTTTTAAATTGACACAGGGATCAATCAACGGGTAAATGTATCAAATGTTTGAATGAAAAAAAATTTTAACCTTACGATCATCCGTCTATAAAAAAGATGTCACAACCGGTTAATAAAATCATAACCCGCTGTTAATACCAGGCGCATTTTCCGTTCAAAATCTGTTGCCTTTTACACATAGTTAATAACATTGTGAACAGGGCACTGCATGCCATGGCAGGTTCTTTGCATCAATTATTTTGTTAAATGTGGTGTATGACAACATTTCAGCAAAAAGAGGAATACAATAGCTTTATGAAATGGTTTGCGGATACTTACCCGGCGCTATATAAAAAATATGGGAAGGAAATAATTGCCCCGGTCGATAACAATGGTGTGTCGGTAAATCGTAGAAATCTTGATACAGATACTTTCAATATGCTTGTTCAACTGGAGCGGGATTATTACAGCTTTATTAAAAAGTAATTAACACCGGCATTTGTAGTGAGGCTCCGTGCAAGAGGCAATTCAGTTTATCTGCCAGTAAAATTTGAACCAGGGAAACCCGGTATATCAGGGTAATGAATCCCTCTTGGAATCCCCGCTTCCCGGCCCCGCATCAACATAGCGTAGATATGCCCTGTCTGGTATTGCATCATTTCCAGGCAGGGCATATTTTGTTTAAGAGGACTGTGGGCCGGGTTCTATTTTAATGCTGCACGATTAATTTTGTGTTCATTGCAACCAGGTTACCTGTATACTGTATGAAATAAGTACCGTTTGGAATAGCTGCCAGGTTATCTATCGTTACGGTATTGACACCGCTCACCGCCTTATACGATTGCTGCCATACGGTTACCCCATTTAATGATATCATACGCAGCATTACTGGCATACCGCCGGGTGTGTTTACTTTAAAATGAATGCTGGCCGTATTGCCAATGGCCGGGTTCGGGCTTACTGAAAAACCAGTTCCACCAACAGTTGGTGCTTTTACAACCACCGTTGTACTGTAAGTGATATCATCAGCCAGGCCGGTTTCCTTTATCCTGTAGTAGGTATTACCTGTATTGGTGTTTTTTGTATCTGTAAAAGAGTAGGTATTCGTTACTGTGCCGGCTTCGGTGTAATTGATGCCATCGGTACTTTTTTCTACTGTATATGATTTAACGGCATCTGCATTGGTTACTTCCCATTTTACAACAACATTGTTTTGTTGCCACAAAGCGCTTACACCCGTAAAATTAACCGGCAACAACGAACAGTTTAAAAATTGATTGGGGGCCTGGCTCCTTACAATGTTCTGCACCAGTATACCATTGCTGCCTGCAGCGGCATTGTAATGCGTACTGCCCAATGCTGTATAACCTGCAGTTCCTCCTGTTACACTGCTTGCTGCATTTAAAGTTGCGTTGCTGAAAACAACGCCGCCACCACCACCGCCGCCGGGTCCGTGTGGTGAACCCAAACCAGTGTTGGTGCCACCTGTGCCGCCATTGGCCAGTACCGTTACATTTGACAGGCCGCTGCCGGCAAATACCAACGCACTTCCGCCTGCGCCACCGCCACCGCTGCCATCGTTTAACACAGTTATAAAGCCACTTTCTCCACTTACATCAATTGTTCCGCTTCCTGATATGCTGGTAGCCGTTAAAAGTACAATACCGCCACCTGTTGCACCGCTTGATGAAAAACCGGCTCCCAGGCTACCTGTTCCGTTATTGGTAGTGCCGGCACCGCCGCCACCACCCATTACCATTCTTGCGGCACTCTTCTGCGCAAATACCGCCCCGGGTTCGCCACCTGTTGCAAGGTTTGAGCTCCAGGTATTACCGCCTCTTCCACCAGCGCCACCATTTGCACCACCACCACCACCCGAGTTCTGGTCATTGACGGTTGGATTACCGTCGGTTCCGCCACCACCGGCATTACCCGGTGCACCGGCTGCATAACTGCCATTGGGATATCCTTCAGTTCCATTATCGACAAGTGTACTATGGTTGTTTACATATCTTGGAGTGCCCGCCAGGCCCTCTCCTTTCGAACCGTTATAGCTTTGTGATGACAGGGTGACTATATCAGTGCTGGAACCACCAGCACCGCCTGATAATTTGCGTGCCGCGCCTCCGCGAAAACCAGCCGCTGCGGCACTTATTTGCTGACCGTTAAAATTAAGGTTGTTGGTAACGCTGATGACTACCACACCACCGGTAGAACCATTCCAATTGGGTGCTGTAATAGTGGCCGCCAGTACAAGGTTATAATAAAGACCTACGCGGATGACCTGGTACTTGTATTGTCCGTCAGTTCCGTAAGCTGCATTTTGGTAGGTGTTTACTGTTCCGGTTAACAAGGTAAGGGTGCCACCCGCTAAAGGAACAGCATTGGTAGCGACAATGTATTCCATATAGCCAGCCTGCAATGCTGCGTTGTTCAGGTATCCGTTTGCAGCACCACCGCTAACGCCATCGCCATAGCTGCCTGAATTGGCACTATTTATCTGTGCGCCCTGCATTTGTATAATCAGCAGGAGGTCGCCGGTTGCAATGGGCGTTGTGCCCGCACCAGCGGCACCCAGCGTAATGGAGGTGGCGCCTGTTGACACCGTGCTGCTGGCACCTGGATAATATGTATTGGGATTGGTAATAATTGTACTGGTTGCAGACAGCGGACAATTCTGTGCACTGGCTGTAGTAGTAATAACCACCAGCAGAAACATAGGGTTTAACAAATAAGTCTTTATCATAAGGGTACGGTTTAGAATACCACTAAGTATTCAAACCTAGATCCATTTTATACATCGTTAATTATCAATGTGTCAGATCCGGCGGAGGTGCCAACGAAGTCTTATTTTGGGAGAAATTTTCCAATCAGGGGAGAAATTACAATAACGGGATGCACAATAGACCGGGGTCGCACGCTCAACTTTTCCAAAGTTTTGAACTTTGGAAAAGTTGTTATAGCCGCCTGGGAATTGGGATTTATTGTTTTACCCATCTTAATCTTGTCTTAAGACCAGCAATCGGTTCAAATGCTGTCAATATCAGCGTATCTCCGCTAAATGCAAGCATTCGTTTTACGGTCGTATTAATTTCCTTTGGAATGTTCGATGATAATTTAACGTGTTCAATTGTTTTTCCGTTGCCAGACAGTTTGTAATTGGCAAAATAACAAAAGCTGCTAAGTTCTAATTTTAATAAGCGTGTAGTTTTATCTGCATCCAGGCTGTCCGGGTTATTCATAGTTTCAGCATGATAGAATCCCGGAGGTTGTATTTGAGTAGACATATGTCCCCAACCATCGTATACAATATACCCGGTGTAGTTAAGCCGGCTTTGCGTGTTTTGCCATATTCCCGTAGTTGTATCCAGCGATTCATATTTGTCGAGTTTCCACAGACCTCTTAGTTTTGTTTGCGCACTGTTTTTTTCGGAAGCGCACCCGGTAACAGCCATTACTATTACTAAGGTGAATACAAAATGTTTAAAGTTCATACGGTCTGTTTAAGAGGATGGTTGTTGCATGCAATGTTCATTTTTTTGGCTGAGCGCCGCTATCGGGTCATTTGTTCCAATTCCTTGCCCAGTTTTTTTTCCATACCGTTTTTTTCCGCTTCCCATAGCTGGTGAACCTGTTCCATTTCTTTTCTTTCAGCCACGCTGATTTTTTGCAGCCAGCTTTTTTTAAAAAACGACAAAGCCACTGAACGGTCCATGAGTACACCCAGTTCGTCAGTGATTTCTTTTGTTTCCTGTTTATGCGCTGCCGATTCGCCGCCGTTATACATCATATCCTTCATGTATTTCCGGATATTGTGAAAATCAGTGTCGCTGGTCAGGCCTTTATGTACTATCTCGTTTACCTGCCGCTGCTTTATTTTGGTAAAAGCCTGTACACTGCCGGAAGCGTCACTGGCATGGTTGCCGTGCGGAAGCATTTTTTTTATCCGGGATATTTTAAGGTTTTTCAGTGCGGTCTGAAATTTCTTTTTTCGTTTTTTTCTTTCCGCTTCCAAAAGAAAGAAATACCCCGTGGGCTTTTCTGAACCAGCAAACATTTCGGTAAGTGTATGCGCATATAATTCAATATTGCGCAATTCGCCCGCGCGATGGTATAACTTTTCTATTTTGGCCGGCAGTGATAGCTTTTTCTTTCCTTGTGACAATAATCGCAGGTATGCCCTGAGCTTTTTTACCGATACCCTGAAAGCATGGATGGTATCCGGGTTGGGGCTTTTTTTCATGGACCTGACAGCAGCCTGTAGTTGGTGCCGCAGTTTTGTGCGCTTTTTCATATGTTGCCGGTTAAGGGCAAAGCTAGCAAAATAGATAACCCACTAAATTTATTACCCGGCAAATACCTGCAGGGTCATCAAAAAGCAAGTCACACCATCCGCTTCCCCCCTTTCTTTCATCCACCAGCACTATTTTGATACAGAAGTTAATAAGAAGCACTGCACAATTTTATACAAAAAACAGGCGCTATATAAAAATACTAATGGGAAAACATAACCAAAGGAATTTTGGTTACCTATTTTTACCTGAATTGATAAATTCATTTTCGTTTCTAAGGCTTATTGATCCTTTTACAGGAAAATCAATTGGCACAGGATATGTTACTTTACCGGTTGCCAGCCATTCAACAGCTCTGATCATTGTTGTTTGAAAACCAACACAGCGATAAGCCGGTGGATAAATTTCTCCCTGCCAGAGATGCCCCATGCTTGAGTTGTAAACACGTCCTTTGCCATAGGTGACCACCCATTCTACCGGCCAGTTTCTTTGTGTGGCGGTACTATCAAATGCGTAAGACAAAACCGTAATATTTTCTGCAGGGCCCCTAGGATAATTATATACCTCTGTATTGGCAGTTTGCCATTCTTCAGGATAATCTTTGTTAATGGGATGTTGATTCAATTTGTGGATAACAGCATTGAACCTTTTACCATGGCCAGTGTTATTCCCTTCGTTTGGAGGTATACGAATTATATTTTTTGCAGCATCAATCTCCAATGCATAACCACTGGAACGAGGCCGCCAGCCCAGGCCGATCATTTTATCATATTCGCTCCAGTGAGGAAATGCATTATTACCCGAATGAAGTACATATAAACCACCGCCTGCGTTCATATATTTCTCTAATGCCCGCTCTGCCGGTACAGGCCAACGCAATGATGTATCATTAATATAGATCGTATTCTGGATAACGACCGCATATTTTTCAAAATCAGGTTTCCATACTGAGCGGTCATTGCTATCAGCAGGGATGGTAGAAACTGCAACGCTAAACCGGCCGGTTTTTTCCAATATCCATTTTGTAACGGCTGTGGTTTGTCTCCAGTCATGGTTACTAAATCCGTCAATAATCAAAACACTAATCACCTGTTTTTTTTGTGCACACAAGTAGTTCCTGGCGGGAAAAAACAGGACAACAAAAAACATTAAATAAATTTTCATGACAAACAGCGTTTTTAACATAAACCCATTCAGATTTTTTTCGGTCGATGATAAAAAAAGTAGTCTTCGTAACATATATTACATCATTATCAAAACGAATAAACGATTGAAGCTGCGGGTACGGCATTTTAAATGCAAACCCGGAAACATTATTGCTGATTTTTAACAATCAATAATAACTGGCCATACTTAAAATATTTTTCTGTTAAAGAAGCATCACGGGAAAAGTCGAACAAAGTAAAATTGGTATTTGCCAACGGCACCAGTTCCGCCTGAACATCCTTCTCAATTTTTTCAAGTACCCAATTCGATACGGGTTCGGCAGTGGTAGTACAATCCTGGCAATAAGTATTTATAACGGTTACTTTATTATAAAACCGGGTGTCCCGATCGTTATTCAACAATGCCGCAAAATGCATGGGGCCATTTAAGGCCGTATGCGCCTGGCCAAATTCAGCATAGTAAATAGGTTCATTCAGCACAGCATCAAATGCCAAAAACCTTTTTTTCAGGTTTTTATTCCTGTCGCGATACACATCTTTACATGATCCTTCATTAGATATAATTGTGTACAAATCGCTAAAATTGGCGCCGGTATACTTTTTCCACTCATCAGTATTTTCTTGCAGGGATTTTTTAAGTCGTTTATCAATGCGCAGCAATTCCCCGCAATTAACCGGCTGGGTATTCGATTTTATCAATGCTGCTTCCGAAGCAATCTTTTCCGGAGCCAGTCCTTCCGGCAACAGGTAATTCAAGGCTTTGAAATACGACGATGGCGATTCAAAATCAACACCTATAACCTTCAGCCTGTTGGCCACAGGTATGGCTTGATTGTACTGAAGGATAAGCTTCCAGAACAATAACCTGTCGTATTTAAACTTTGGCAAATAAGTCGTATCGCCGGTTTGCAGGTACTTATTACATAAGAAAGCAGCGGCACTGGCCCCTTCAATGAGAAAGGTCTTTACCCCCAGTACGCGATTCAGGGTGATGAGAAAGTAGGCTTCGAGCGGTGCATAGAATTTTAAATAGTGAGACCCGCTTTCGCCAAGGAATATTATTTTTGAATCTTTAGCAATCGCAGAGAAAACTGCGTTCACTTTTTCAGGCGGGGGCTGATTGAGGGCCAGAGGGTAGGCGTTATTCTTCAGATAACCAGACAAATTGCCCTGGGAGAACATTTCATCAGACAGTATCAGAACGGGTAAAAGAAAAATTATTTTTCTGAACATTTCATATCGATTGAGGTTAGCTGTATCCTTTCTTTACTGATATGGAAGCCACTAAAAATAGCAAAAAATAAATTCAAACAGATACATTTGCAGATGGTGAAAATGCCTTTTTTCTTATACCGTTCAATAGTGGCGGCAGGTATATTGCCGGGCATGGTGATTGGATCCGTTTCCCGCATGCCCACAATAATTGACTTCAATGCTTATTGGATAACAAATATGTGAACCGGCTGGTTAAATACGTAAAAATCGTTTTTTATGCGCCGCATCGTTTGAATCCTGATATGTTTCGCGGTTTCTTCGCTCTAATGTATTTACATTTGATCATAATTCATGCTGAAGTAAATCCATACCTGAATTGTTTCAGCCAAAACATAGCAACATAATATGATACAGTTCCGCATCAGACTAAAAATTTTATCCAGTGTATTATTGACAGGATTAATAATAAGTGCGGCTGCACAAAATCACAGTTTCACCTTGGGGGATTCCGCTTTTTTACTGGATGGCAAACCCTTCCAGATGATATCTGGTGAAATGCATTATCCGCGCATTCCGCGTGAGGCCTGGCGTGCCCGTATGAAGATGGCAAAAGCCATGGGGCTAAATACAATAGGCACGTATATTTTCTGGAATTTGCACGAACCCCAAAAAGGACAATTTGATTTCTCCGGTTCAAACGATATTGCAGCTTTTGTAAAAATTGCGCAGGAAGAAGGCCTCTGGGTTATTCTGCGCCCAAGTCCGTATGTATGTGCCGAATGGGAATTTGGAGGTTACCCTTATTGGTTGCAAAATGAAAAGGGATTGGTGGTGCGCAGTAAAGAGCCGAAGTACCTGGAAGAATATAAAAAATATATTGACGAAATAGGAAAGCAACTGGCCCCTTTACAAGTTAATCATGGTGGTAATATATTGATGGTACAGATTGAAAACGAATACGGCTCATACGACAGTGATAAAGAGTATCTTGATTTAAACCGGAAGATGTTTATTGCAGCGGGCTTCGACGGATTGCTCTACACCTGCGACCCCCTGCCTGATTTGGTAAAGGGATCTTTGCCAGGTTTGCTGCCGGCAGTAAACGGTGTGGATAAACCGCTAACGGTAAAGAAAATTATTAACGATAATCACGGTGGAAAAGGGCCGTATTACATTGCTGAATGGTATCCCGCATGGTTTGATTGGTGGGGAACGGAGCACCACACTGTGCCTGCTGAAAAATATACACCCGGACTTGATGCGGTGCTGGCTGCAGGCATTTCTATCAATATGTATATGTTTCATGGCGGTACTACCCGCGGCTTTATGAATGGCGCCAATTACAAAGGCAATACGCCTTACGAACCACAGATCAGCAGCTACGATTATGATGCACCGTTAGATGAAGCTGGCAATGCCACCCACAAATTTATGGAGTTCAGAAAAGTGATTGAAAAAAATTTGCCTGCCGGTACAACCTTACCAGGCGTGCCCGCTGCCAAACCGGTTATCAGCATATCAAATATTGCATTTACGGAGACGACGAGTGTATTTGATATATTGCCTGTTCCCAAAAGATCGGTAAATCCGCTAACGTTTGAAGATCTGCACCAGGCATATGGGTTTGTTTTATACCGCACTATATTAAAAAATGCATCACCGGGTATATTGAAAATAAAAGATCTGCGCGATTATGGTATTGTTTATGTAAATGGTAAAAGAATCGGGGTACTGGACCGGAGACTTGCGCAGGACAGTCTGCAACTGGATGTTCCTAAAGGAAATGCTACGCTGGATATACTGGTGGAAAATATGGGGCGTATTAATTTTGGACCTTACCTGTTGCACAATACAAAAGGAATAACAGAAACAGTAAAGCTGGGCGGCAATGAATTAAAGAATTGGGAAATCTATTCATTGCCCTTTGCCACTGCTAATTTTTCAAAACCCAATAAAGTGGTTAATCTGCAGGCGCCTGTTTTGAAAAAGGGATTGTTTACCCTGGATGCAACCGGGGATACCTATTTAGACATGAGTAAATGGGGTAAAGGAATGGTTTGGATCAACGGGCATAACCTGGGCAAATATTGGAGCATAGGCCCGCAACAAACATTATACGTACCAGTTGAATGGTTGAAAAAAGGAACGAATGAAATTTCTGTACTGGAATTATTAAAATCCGGAGATAGTTTACAGGCTGTAGAAAAACCAATACTCGGTCGGTTGCAAAAAATGGAATAGCTAATCACAATGGCTTCCTGTTGATCCATTGGTCTCACCATATTGGCAGAACGGATGAATCATAATTGAAACACCCCGTCATCTGCTGAATTGCCGTAGACAGGCAGTGGTGCAAATGTTTAAAAAAGAGGGGTATAATTCCGGATTTTGGGGCCTGCTTTCAAGAGACGGCTTACTATATATACCTGTTGTCAACTTACTTTTTCTTTCTTTTAATCTTTGTTATCTGCTGCATTTAGGACCATTTTCCGGGGGCATGCCTAAGTCATGGCAGATATCAAATCTTTTGCAGCGGTTATTGCCTAGCCGCATTGTTTCCACAAGACCATGTATTCCTTGCGTAACATTCCGAATTTCTACACTATTTGCAACATTTCCCACCCCATCCTGAAACAATCTAACACAATGGTGCAACATTAATGGCATAGCATTTGACCCTGAACGGATTCAACCAACAAATAAAATCCGCCCACATGAAACAATGCTATCCTGAAAAGCTTTTATTGTTCTTAATGTTGTATATACTATCAGCAAAGGCTATTGCTCAAATCTACCGACCATTTGAACTGTCATTTCGAAGACGCCCGCCAGATGTTTTTCATTTAGACACATGTTAAAGATCCTTCCAACATGAGTTCTATCCGCATTGAAAGATTGATAACACAATTGATAATTTTTCTCCCGCAAGGTCTTCTGTAGAAGGCCCTGCAGAGAAAAAAATCAGAAGGTTTATAATCATTATAAAAAACATTTCCTGTTAAAAACTACGTTTATGACAAAATCTAACAATTTCAGCCCTTTTTATTGCCGGGCACGATTTATAGTGTTTTTTTTGCTGATTCTTTTTTGCTTTTCACAAACAAAACTAATTGCACAAACATTTGGTAATGTGGCTTTGGGTGGAGGCGGTTTTGTATCAGGAATTATAAGTCATAAAACATCAGGCGATATTTACTGTCGCACAGATGTTGGAGGCGCTTACCGTTGGGATGCCATAAATTCAAAATGGATTCCTTTGCTCGATTGGACTTCAGAGAATGAAACTACCTACCAGGGGGTGGAAGCGCTGGCGCTGGATCCTCAGAATGCAAATAATCTATATTTACTTGCAGGGACTAGCTACTTTAACGGTGGAAAAACAGCTATCTTAAAATCCGCAGATAAGGGAAATACATTTACTGAAGTGGTTGTAACCTCACAATTTACTGCTCATGGAAATGGAATGGGAAGATCTAATGGAGAACGCCTGGCTGTGGATCCTAATAACAGCAATATCCTTTTTTGTGGGACAAGATCAAATGGTTTGTGGAAAAGTACCAACGGAGGATCCAGCTGGACACTGGCGTGGAATGGCGTAACCACTACCACCAATGGAAACGGAATCTGCTTTGTGGTGTTTGATCCTTCCAGTGTTTCGGCAGGAGTTACCCAAACTATTTATATAGGTGTTTCCCGCACGGGAGGCAATAATATATACAAAAGTACCGACGGCGGCAGCACTTTCACTGCAATTCAGCCTGATAATTCATTTATGCCCCACAGGGCTGTTTTGTCTTCTGATAATTCCACTTTATATGTGACAATGGCGGATGCTGAGGGTCCATCGAACGGCAGCAGTGGAAGAGTTTACAAACTTGCTACTGCTACCGAAACCTGGACCAATATTACTCCAAATGGGAATAATTACCCTTATAGCGGAATTAGTGTTGATCCGGCAAATTCGAACAGGATTATTGCTTCAACTACTAACGTGTGGAGTAACAACCAGTTTGGCACCACCTGGGCGGATTTTATTTACTTTTCTACCGACGGAGGAAGTACCTGGACCTCAAAGTTGACGCCCACAAGTATCCAGAACAATAATGGCATTGGCTGGATCGCCGGTCGTGGAGTACATTGGACAGGCAGCATTGACTTTGATCCGTTAAATACGGCAAGAGTAAGGGTTATATCGGGGAATGGAGTTTTTACCTGCGATGATATCAATGCATCCACCACCTCCTGGAAATTTGATGTAAAAGGAATGGAAGAAACGGTTGTACTTGATGCAATAAGCATTCCCGGTGGTAATTTTATTTCAGCAGTAGGAGACCAATATGGGGCTGTATATGCTGATATTTATGCGTATCCGGTCAAAGTACATAGTCCCACCGTTACTTCTAATAACGGCATAGCCTATGCGGCAAATAATATCAACAAAGTGGTACGGGTTACAGATAAATTATACTACTCTACCGATCAGGGGTCAACCTGGGCGCCAGCGGCTTCTACTAACGGCGGAGGTTATGGGAAAGTAGCATTGTCGGCAGATGGAAATACAATACTTCATTGTCCGGGCGGCGGAACCACCACTTATTATTCAACAGATAATGGCGGATCATGGACCAGTACAGGAGTAACCAATGTTCAGGATGCTCATCCAATAGCAGATTATGTTAACACCAATAAATTTTACATTTATAGCCCTAATAGCGGACAGCTATTTGTAAGTACAAATAAAGGTGTAAGCTTTATCGCTTCAGCATCTAACCCAGGTCAATGGGGATCAGGACGGGCAAGCGCAGTTCCAGATAATGAAGGAAATGTATGGGTAGCTTTAAACGGGAGCGGATTGAAATACACCACGAACAATGGAACTTCATGGACAACTGTTGCTAATGTTAGTTATTGTGGAGCTGTTGGATTTGGTAAAACCTCAACGGGGGCTACTTATCCTACCATTTATATTTGGGGAACTGTTGGCGGAGTTAGAGGTATGTTCCGTTCTACAGACCAGGGCGCTTCGTGGACACGAATAAACGACGATGCCCATGAGTGGGGGGGGCCGGGGAACGGTAATTTTGTAATGGGAGATATGAACGTATTCGGACGCGTATATATGAGTACAGTAGGACGAGGTCTGGTTGTTGTCGAATCCGGACTGTCGGTGCTGCCCCTGCAATTTACCCATGTATCAGTATCGCAACGGCCGGTATCACAAAAAGTGTATGCAGATGTGAAATGGCAAACAAGTGCCGACGCCGGTATAACCGGTTATATAGTGGAAAGAAGCATGGATGCCGTTCATTGGCAGGAGGTATATAAGACCACCGCAAACGGGCAGCATAATTATACATATACCGAAGATGTTACGGGGTTAAGTGGTACTATACGCTACCGTATCAGGGAAATTAATAACAATGGCTATGGCAGCTATAGTGCCGTACTTACGCTGCAATTATCAGCTATTACCCGAACAACAGTTACCGTAAGGCCCAATCCGGTCATAAATAAGATTATTAATTTGTATGTGAATAGTCAGGTTAAACAACAGGTAGTGGTGCGGGTGGTTGACCTGCTTGGGCGAACCCTTTATAGCAGTGCTGTTGTGCCCGTAGAAATAGGCGAGAATGTAATAAATATACAAGCAGGCCAGTTCCTCCGTAGCAATACCTGTTTTGCAGAAGTATTGAATGCAGCCAGTGGATCAAAGATCGCCACAATAAAAGTAATTTTCTGATCACCTGGGCTTAACTTTCACTTCGATCCGGTGAACAGTTTTTGAAATCAAAAACTGTTCACCGGACTGTTCACCAGTGGAATGATAAAAATTGAAATTATTTGATACTTAAAAAACAAAAAACCCAGCAAAATCAGGTGTTTTGCTGGGTTTTGATATCCTCTGATACCGTTTTAGTGACCGCGTCAGGATTCAAACCTGAAACCTTTTGATTCGTAGTCAAATGCTCTATTCAGTTGAGCTACGCAGCCATACATTTTTTAGACGGGTGGCAAATATATAACAATTCTCAAAAAGGAAAAAATAGAACACCGGAGAAACAGTCATAAAATTTAAATAGCCACGCGATCTCCCGTAATCGCGTGGCTAAAATAAATAATTTGGACATTGGTCTACCTAAATTGGTAAAAAACGCCTGCCTGGAAAACCCTGTTATACACTTTGGTGGCATTCACATTGTTGATATTGCTTAAACCCAGGTTATAACGGGCATCTACCCCAAATCCTGAGTGGGTAACATAACCCAGGCCAAATGCCCAGGCAAAATCGGCCGGTTTAAAATTGTCCTTTACGTCAGTACTGGTTTTTCCCGCTTTCTGGTGTGCGGCCGCCAGTATGCCCAGCTGAGGGCCTGTTTCCAGCCTGAACCCATCGCCAAACATAACCTGCGCCAAGACCGGCAAATTGATGTAATTGAGGTTGTATTTATTGGTAATGGTACCACCTACCTCCTGCCTGTATCCCTGGCCGGAAAATAAGATCTCCGGCTGTACTGCAAAATATTCTGATAAATGAATATGCGCCAGCGCTCCTATATTGAACGATGTTCTTACATCGGGATTACTGGTATTTTGTATATGCAGATTGGCAATGTTTACACCACCCTTTAACCCAAATTCGGCATGGGGATAACCATGTTCACGCTCTTTGCGCGACTTATCTTGTGCATGGGCGCTTATAATAGCGGCCATTAGCAATGCAGATAAAAATACTTTTTTCATATGTTACATTTTTGTGAGGAATACGAAACCAATACCCCCCGGGAAACAAATTGCATACCACGCCTGTAATCATATGATTAACAACCTGTTGAAAATAAAAACACCACACAAAGTGTAGATTTATTACACAAAGTGTGGCGTTTATACACTTTATAAAACAGGTTTTATGGCTCCTGCATAAAAGGATAGGAATAATTTACCGGCGGGTTAAAGGTTTCTTTAATTGTTCTGGCACTCAACCAGCGGTACAAATTCAGGATAGAACCCGCCTTATCATTGGTACCACTGGCCCTGGCGCCGCCAAATGGCTGCTGACCCACCACCGCACCGGTTGGCTTATCGTTGATGTAAAAATTGCCCGCAGCATGGCGCAGTTTGTTGGTGGCCAGCTCCACGGCATACCTGTCTTGTGCAATAACAGCCCCGGTTAAGGCATACGGTGATGTGGTATCTACCGTTTCCATAATCTTTTCAAACCCGTTGGCCGGGTATACATATACCGTTAATACAGGACCGAAAATTTCCTCGCACATGGTCACCGATTTGGGATTTTTTGTTTCGATGACTGTTGGTTGAATAAAATAACCATTCTTTTTATCGCATTTGCCACCTGCCCAGATACTGGCCTTGTCATCTTTTTTGGCAGCGTCTATATAAGACTTAATCTTGTCGAAACTTTTTTCATCAATCACCGCATTGATAAAATTGCTGAAATCCTCTACCCCACCCATTTTGAAACTCTTTATGCCTTCAATTAATTTCTTTTTTACGGCTTCTGCAATATTAGAGGGAATATAGGCCCTGGAAGCAGCAGAACATTTCTGGCCCTGGTACTCAAACGCGCCACGCAGCAATGCGGTAGCAACCACGTCGGGGTCGGCGCTTTTATGCGCCAGTACAAAATCCTTACCACCGGTTTCGCCTACGATACGCGGGTAGGTTTTGTACATGGGCAGGTTTTTCCCGATGGTTTCCCACATATGGTTAAACACCCCGGTACTGCCTGTAAAATGGATGCCCGCAAAATCGCGGTGGTTAAAACATATACTGCCCAGCACCGGGCCATCCACATAAATTAGGTTGATGACACCATCCGGTAACCCGGCTTCTATCAGCACTTTCATAAACATTTGCGCTGCATAGATCTGCGTATGTGCCGGCTTCCACACTACCACATTGCCACACATGGCCGCGCTGGTGGGCAGGTTGCCGCCAATGGCCGTAAAATTAAACGGCGTAATGGCCAGCACAAATCCTTCCAGCGGACGGTACTCCAGCCGGTTGTGCATACCCGGACTGCTGATGGGTTGTTGTTTATAAATCTCAGATAGAAAATGAACATTGAACCGCAGAAAATCGATAAGCTCGCAGGCTGCGTCTATTTCTGCCTGGTAGGCATTCTTGCTTTGCCCCAGCATGGTAGTGCCGTTCATGTAAGGACGGTACTTAGTTGCTATCAGATCAGCCGCCTTCAAAAATATATTGGCACGGTTCTCCCAGCTCGTGGCCGCCCAGTTTTCTTTTGCAGCCAGTGCAGCGCTGATGGCCTGCTGTACGTGTTTGGCTTCTCCTTCATGAAAATAGCCCAGCGTATGTGCATGCTCGTGAGGCGGGTGCAGGGGCAGTTTTTTATTGGTGCGGATTTCTTTGCCGCCGATATACATGGGGATATCGGCCTCCTGCTTTTTTAGTTCCGCCAGCACTTCTTTCAGTCTTTTTTTTTCAGCGGTACCGGGTCCGTATTGCAGTACAGGTTCGTTTACAGGCAGGGGATACGAGAAATAACCAAGGCTCATGTTTGAAAAATTAAGCTGCAAAGATAACTGGTTTCATTATACGTTTTGAGATGCCGGGTGGCGGCGATTTCACTAAAGAGAGACAGGGGGAATTTTAGTTTTTCGCAGCATGACATTGAGGCCATACACAGCGATTGCTTCGCAATGGATATCCCAATAATCCAATCTATCCCGGTCCGGACATTTTACCACTCCTCCAACGCTCAACTCTTAACTCTAAACTCTAAATTCTTAACTCCCAACTACGAACTGGCCGCTTCTTTTTCCATCATCAAATATGCTTTAATGAACCCATCCAGTTCTCCATCCATTACGGGTTGTATATTGCCCACTTCATAATCGGTACGATGGTCCTTTATCATTTTATACGGATGAAAAACATAACTGCGTATCTGGCTGCCCCATTCTATTTTTTTCTTGGAGCTGTTTACGGCGTCTTTTAGTTCGTTCTTTTTGCGCAGTTCCAGTTCGTACAACCGGCTTTTCAGCATTTCCATAGCGCGCTCACGATTGCCCAGCTGCGACCTGTCTTGCTGGCAAACCACCACAATACCGGTGGGTATATGTGTTAACTGCACTTTGGTTTCTACCTTATTTACGTTTTGTCCGCCCGCGCCTCCACTGCGCGAGGTTTCCATTTTTACATCCGCAGGTTTTATTTCAATATTGATGGAATCATCTACCAGCGGATATACAAAAATGGAACAGAAGGATGTATGCCGGCGTGCATTACTGTCGAAAGGCGAAATGCGTACCAGGCGGTGAACGCCGCTTTCGGCTTTCAGGAACCCATAGGCAAAAGGCCCATCGAACTGCAGGGTGGCAGTTTTTATGCCGGCGCCATCGCCCCATTGCCAATCCAGCTCCGTTACGGCCCAACCCTGTTTTTCGCCATACATGCGGTACATACGCGCCAGCATTTCGGCCCAGTCCTGGCTTTCTGTACCACCGGCACCGCTGTTAATTTGCAATACCGCAGGCAGGTTGTCTTCGGGCTGGTTCAGTGTGGCTTTAAACTCAGTATCTTCTACCAGTTCGGATGCTTTTGTAAATGCCTCGCGGGTTTCCTCTTCGGTGGCATCGCCCGATTTCCAGAAATCAAAAAGCACAGCAAAATCCTCCACGGCAGATTCGGTCTGCTCGTACAGCTTTACCCAGTACTCATTCTGCTTAATATTCTTAAGTATTTCCGTGGCCCGTTTATTATCATCCCAGAAGCCCGGACTCAGCGAGAGCTGTTTCTCATCATTGATTTTATATCGTCGGTTTGCGACGTCAAAGAAACCTCCCCAGGACGGTAACCCGATCCCTCATAACCTTGATTTGTTCTTGTGTCATAGCTGCGAAGATAATGGATTTAGGAATTTGGAATTAGGAATTTGGGATTTGGGATTAGGGATTAGGAATTCGGAATTGGCTTCGCGGGTACTCTAAGTAAAGGGCTTAATTCCAAATGGCCAGCTAAGAGAGTGGAATTCGGAATTAGGGATTAGGGATTAGGAATTGGCTTCGCGGGTACTCTAAGCAAAGGGACCTAATTCCAAATAACCAATTCCCAATTCCTTGTTCCCCCTCAGTAAAACATTTTTGTCCTCCCTCTTTTAAATTAGTAAATTTAGGTGTGTGCCGGATACCCCACTAACGCAGTTTACCCGGGTCTTAATTATTCACTGCTGTAAAATTATTTATCATGAAAAATCTTTTGCTCCTGTTGTTGGCGGCCACATTTTTTATCTCCTGCAAAAAAGACAGTACCTCCTATATTGCCACTGATCCCGTTACAAACGGTCTTGACAATGCCACCGTATCAGGCAGCGGCAAGCTTGTTTTTTCTGATGAAGGGAACAGCCAGGGCTGGGTAAAAATCTACCTGAAAAAAGACGGGACATATGTACTGGGTCTTGAGCAAATGAACTACCAATCTTTGTTCGATACAAATATTTACCTGTCTGCCGGCGCCGGACTAACTACCACATCGGTGAAAATATTCAGTGCTAAAAAATTACAGGGCAATATTTACTACCCGCTCCCGGCTGGAATTAATCTTGCTGCCATCAGATACCTTATCATCCAAAGCGACAAGGACGATAGCCCAACAGCCAGTGCAGCGTTGCAATAATATCCCCCGGATGTATCACCACCATTGAAACCCGCCGGCACCGGCAAAAATATGCAGGTCGATTTTTTACGGTTATACTTATCCGTTATGTAACAGGGTTGGCGTATATAAAAATGAAAATAATGTCCGGGTACCGGCATTTGGGGGCTGCACCCGGCTTTTTTTCTTTTTTTGCCATTGCATGTTTTTGATGCTTATATTTAACCCGCAACTATTGTTAACCATAACGCTTTTTTATGACGGTCATACGCTTTGTTCTTGTTCTTTGCTTAAGCGGCCTGTTTTTTTCCAGGCAAACCACCCCAGTTGCTCCTGCAAAAAAAGACTGGCTGCAATTGTTTAACGGTAAAGACCTTAATGGCTGGGATATTAAAATAGCCGGTCATGACCTGAACGACAACTTCAACCATAATTTTTATGTTGAAAACGGCATATTAAAAGTTGATTACAGCCATTTCAAAAAATTTGACGGCGCTTTTGGACACCTGTATTACAAGCAACCATTTTCCTGGTATAAAGTGCGGGTAGAATACCGGTTTACCGGGCAGCAGCTGGAAGGCGGCCCTTCCTATGCTTATCTTAACAGTGGTGTGATGTTGCATTCGCAATCTGCTGCCTCTGTCACCAAAAATCAGTCCTTCCCCGTATCGCTTGAGCTGCAGTTACTGGCCAGCGATGAAAAGCAAAAACGCCATAACGGCAATCTCTGTACGCCCGGCACCGAAGTAAGTATGAATGGGCAGCCCGTGTCGGCCCATTGCATCGATTCCAGGTCAAAAAATTCTTACCTCAATGAATGGGTAACAGCAGAAGCAGTAGTATATGGCGATTCTGTTATTCACCATATCATTAATGGAGATACGGTATTAACCTACGAACATACCCGCGTGGGCGGCGGATTTGTTAATACAGGCATGACCTGGACCACAGGCGGTTTTGCGGCGGATTCCCTAGATTGGATAAAAAAAGACAATACACCGCTTTCTTCCGGCTTTATAGCTTTACAGGCAGAAAGTCACCCCGTAGAATTCAGGAAAGTTGAATTGCTGAACCTGGAAGGCTGTATGGACAAACGGGCGCTGAATTACAAATCGTATTATATGAAAGCTGATAATAAGCAGTGCAAATACAAATAATACGCGCCGGTATTTTCACCAGCATCCCAATGATCTGCCTGCATATACTTATTGTTTAATGCCATCGGCAATAAAAGCAGCTACATCTTTTTTAAATGCTGCTGCCGCTGTGTTGCTGATGTACATCATATGGCCCGCTTCATAATATTTCATGGTAATATTATTCTTCAGCTTCTTGTCAAGCCCCAAATGATCAAAAGTATATTCCGTACCATAGAAGGGAGTAGCCAAATCGAACAGGCCGTTTAGCACCAGAATTTTTAGTTGTGGGTTCAGCGACATGGCATTGGCCAAATCGGGGCCGGTATTGGGTGTAGCGGCATCGCCAAACAAGCCATTGCCGCGCTGGTGCTTCCAGTCCCATTTAAAATCAGGGAAAGCATAGGCAGCCGTGTTATAGGTTTTTTCTTTGTTTACTTTCAACTCCGTTGTATAATAATTCATGAAAGTGGAAATAAATGCGGGGCTGATGGCATTGTCGGCCGGATCGGAAAATGCATATTCACCCAGCAGGTCCTGGCTGATGCCCTTATAGCGTGCATCCAGCCTGCCAATATCAGTGCGGTCATTGCGTAACAGCTCTTTCGAAAACTGCGGCTGCAACACACGAAGGTTGGCTTTATCAAGATAATCCTTGCTTAAACCGGTATAGCCGGCCAGTTTGTTCAGCACCTGTTCTTTTTCTGCGGGTGGTAACTGATCGCCTTTTATTAATGCGGCGGCATATTCGCCACCTGCAAAGTTTCTCACTTCTTTTAAAAACGCGTACAGGTCGGCAGGTTTATTGGCCAGCTTATTATGAAACCAGGAAGTGGCCGCATAGGTTGGCAGGTTTACGATATATGAAAGATCATCGCCCGGCAAAAATGCAAGCGATCGTATATCCAGTACACTTGAAACAAGTACTACCCCATTTACCGCTATTCCCATGTTTTGTGAAAGATAATCCGCAACACCCGCAGAACGAAAAGTACCATAGCTTTCGCCCAGCAGGTATTTGGGAGAATTCCAGCGCTCATTATCCATTATATATTGCTTGATTAACTGGCTTACGGATTTTATATCCTGATCTACACCCCAGAAATCGGTATTTTTTGATTTGCCGGTGGCATGACTAAAACCCGTGCCCACGGGATCAATCAACACAATATCCGATACATCCAGTATGGAATAATTATTATCCTCCAGTTTATAGGGTGGCGGGCCGTTAAGCCCCGGATCATTTACTACAATGCGGCGGGGGCCGATTACGCCTAAATGAAGCCACATGGAAGAAGAGCCGGGACCGCCGTTGTAGGCAAATGTAACCGGCCTTTTGGTGATATCCGTTTCCGCATCCTTCGTGTAAGCGGTATATCCTATTACTGCTACTGATTCTTCTTTTTCATTTTTGATGACAATGGTGCCTGCTGTGGCAGTATAATTGATAAGCTTGCCGTCTATCTTAATACTGTGCTTTGTTACAAACTTCTCTGGTTTTGCCACACTATCTGGTAAAGGCAATGGCTGTGCATACAAGGCAGGTGTAACACTGAATAGCAGAAAGGAGGCAAAAGAAATCAGTTTTTTCATTTTTTTACAGTTTAGGTTTGGCAGATATTAATCCCTTAAGATACAAAAACTGGCTATTCCCCGTTTTTTTTTAACTACCGCCGTGCAAAACGATCAGGCACGCCCTTTGTAACCAATACCAGGCTACTCCAAACTACCCTGCCGCAAAACCGGCCCTTCTGTATTATCCGCCCCCTGTGCAATTATTTTATGCTTGTTTTAATTGAATAAAAAACAAAAACTAAATACATGAAAGACTTGCAAATTTTAGTCATAGTATGTATAACCGTTGCCTGTTTGCATATAAGTGCCTGCAATAACCAGCCTGCCAGCACGGAAAAAACTGCGGGCACTGCAGACAGTGGCACCAATGCGCACAAGATTAAAGCAGAAGATATCAGTTATATAGCGGGCGACAGCACCATGAACAGTTTTATTGCCTATGATGAAAATACTGACAAAAAAAGACCGGGCGTACTTATTTTACCAGAATGGTGGGGATTGAATGATTATATAAAAGGCAGGGCCAGGCAACTGGCTGAACTGGGCTATATAGCGCTGGCAGTTGATCTGTATGGCTATGGCAAAACAGCTGCCACTCCAGACAGTGCTATGAAGCTGGCTTCGCCATTTTACAAAGATCCGCATATTGCAAAAACACGGTTTGATGCTGCGCTGGACAAACTAAAAACCTATCCGCAAACAGATGTGCACAATATTGCTGCCATTGGTTATTGTTTTGGCGGTGCACAGGTGCTTAATATGGCCCGCCTGGGCGAAGATGTAAAAGGGGTGGTTAGTTTTCACGGTGGCCTGCTGGGGGTGCCAGCCAATAAAGATTTGCTAAAAGCAAAAATACTGGTATGCCATGGAGAAGCAGACCAGTTGGTAAAACCCGAAGAAGTAAAAGCATTCAGGAAACAGATGGATTCTATCGGTGCCGGTTATACGCTGAAAACCTATCCCGGTGCCGGGCATGCATTCTCCAATCCCGGTGCTACTGCGATTGGCCAAAAATTCAACATGCCGGTTGCATACAATGCAGCCGCCGATACTGCATCGTGGAAGGAAATGATTGTTTTCTTTGATAAAATTTTTAAGTAGCAAAGTAGCCAGACAATAGGCGCAATAAACTACCAATGAAAACCACCGATCAATATAACCCCGAGCCTTTAGGCCGGGGTATTTCAACTGCGTCTTCAACTGGCTTTAGCCAAACTGGTTTGGCTAAAGCCTTGCGTGGAATAATGGTGCTCTTATTCCCCGGCCTAAAGGCTCGGGGTTATTAAATCTGATTATGGATTATGTAATACCTAATGTCGCAGTGGCTTATTGAAAGATGCGATAAACTGCCCAATGAAAATCGCCGACCAATACAACCCCGTGCCTTTAGGCCGGGGTATTGCAACTATGTCTTCAACTGGCTTTAGCCAAACTGGTTTGGCTGAAGCCTTGCGTGGAATAATGGCGCTCTTATTCCCGGCCCAGGGCGCGGGGTTATAGCAACTGATGTCGGTATATTTTTATTTTAGCTGCAGATGATAGTGTGCATAACCCGGTGCAAAACAGGTGCAAAACGCAGTGACGAAAAATTTGGAAAACCATATAACAGGATCTTACCTTTAGTATGCAATTGAGAAGAAAAGAAATCTGTAAAAAGATAGAAAACAATCTCAACGAAAGCATCGGGTATAGTAAAGCGTACAAGCTTCGGCTGGTACAAAAGACTATGTTTGGTGCTTTCCGCTTTTGTATAGATACATGAAATCAACCAATTGCTGGTGTCTTTTACAACCAGGGGCCGATCCTTCACATCCATGCAATTTGTTACCTGTTGTTGTCCCTCAGCAATGCATTGATTTTATCTTCCAGGTCTTTTTGAAAATTAAGTGCTTTATCAAGTGCTGCCAAACGGGTTTCAAATTTTTTCCGGAGGCATTCTGACAGGTTGATAGCACTGTTCAATTCAGCCGACCGTTTAGACATTTGCTCTTTTGAGTCTGTATCTGGCTTGTCCTGGTTGGTTTCTTTTTTAAGGTGCTCAATTTTTTTGCGGGTATTTTCAAGATCAGCGGCCAGCTCCGGCAGCTGTGTTTGAAGCGTGTCTATCTTGCGGGCAATGGTTTGTTTTAATTGTTGCAGTTGTTCCACCTGCCCGGTCTTATTGTAATCCTTTGTCTGGGAATAACCGGTATGAAGAAAAAAAATGGACAACAATAGTAAAAATAGTTTCATAGCCTGATTTTCATTGATTTGGATTTCTGCATGTATTAAACGTTGTAATCGTTTAAATTAGTATTTCCGCTCTTATTTTTAATACTGATTATACGATGCAAATGCGTACAAATACGCTAAAAACCCAGTTCATTATCAGGCGATTTGAATCTTAATAGGCTGTTTTATTTTCTTTTTTAATCCAGTCATTAAACAGCAGTGCCGAGGTTTCGGGAATGATGCAGGTCATACTGATCTTCCTTTCATTAACGGGTATCGTTAATTCCTCGTAAATCATTGAATCATCAAAACCAGCCCTGGCTGCATCGTTTCGGCTGGCTGCAAAGTAAACCCTGGCGGGCCTGGCCCAGTAAATGGCACCCATACACATAGGGCAGGGTTCACAGGAAGTGTAGATTTCGCAACCATCCAATTGAAATGCCTGCAGGTTTTTACAGGCATCCCTTATTGCGGTTACCTCGGCATGCGCCGTAGGATCGTTATCTGAAAGAACACGGTTCCAGCCCCTTCCTATGATAGCATCATTCTTTACAATTACACAACCAAAAGGGCCCCCGTCGTTTTTCATCATACCCTCCCTGCCCAGCCTAATGGCTTCCTGCATAAATTTTATTTCTCTTTCCATATAATGTAGATTAATAACAACCTGTAAAGGTAAGTTTTCAATGGCTGATGTTGTAATCGCTGATTTTTTGATGCACTAAAAACAAAACCCTCCTTTTACAGAGGGCTGTTATTATCTTTCAGAAGTTATATCTGATGCAAGGGACGTTCTTCAGAAAATCAGACATCAAAAAATCAGACATCAGACATAATCATCATTGGTATTGCACGTACATGGGCCTGGGCTTCAGCTTCAGCACTTCCTCCGGCATCATCATACGGCTCTTTGGCTCGCGGAAATCATTTTTGTAGAAAAGCTTAAAACCGGTAAACTGTACGGGTTCAGCATAAATAAACTGTTTGTAGGTGTTAATCTTGCGTGCCTGCGCACCCCATCCATCCATATCCATCACCACCTGTATCTCTGGTTGCAACTTAATTTGTTTATAATTGGTTACCATGGCGCGTGTAAAGCGATGTACTACCAGTATCTTGGGTGGCAGTTTATTGTCTTTTACCAGTTTGGCCAGGTAGCCCGAAACATAATTGATATCGGCCGCATCATACGTACCAATGGCTGCGCCTGGTTTTTGACCACCTTTCATTGAAAACTCCGGGTCTATTCCAAAATGCACATTAGGCATCTTTAAATATTGTTCAAACAAGGGCACTTCTTCCTGCACCGTACTATGGCCTACCTGTATATCTATAAATACCAGGGCATTAATTTCCCTTGCCATTGACAACACAGAATCGATTTGTTTAAAGGGCATGCGCAAACGGTATTTATTTCCTTTGCCCGGATAACCCTGCGCGGTGGTGGCAATATAGTGAAGGGCTGGTATAACTTTTACCGTAGTATCTGCAGCCTGCCATTTGGCTACTTCCTCTTTCAGTTTGGCCAGCATTTCTTTGCGCGGGTATTCGCCCAGTACACCCATTTTGGTTGAATACAGGTTGCCATAAAAGGCTACTATGCGGTTAAATGGCAAAATAGCTCCGGCAAGGGGATAATCAGATTTAACGGGCCATTTACCAGAACTGTCCTTGTTTATCATGGCCGTAAGAAACCGATCGTAGGCCACTGTATCCAATTGCAGCTCCGCCACCTTTGTGGTATCGGCGTTTATTTTAACAGCGGCTACGGTGCTATCGCCCGCTTTGTTTTCAGAATAGGCCTGGCCACAAGAGGAAAATGCGGCAGCCACGGCAACAAAAAAAAGAAAATTACATTTTGAAACAGAAGAAAGAACCGTTCTCACAATCATGGGGTGCTGTTTTTTTGGATATCAAATTTTTCGCAAAACTAAATGAAAAACGCTGTGCTACTGCATTTAGTATTTCACAATTTTATTTAACTGTTTGTTTAGGATGATCAATTATCCGGCCAGGCAACGCGTAATGCCTGTTAAACCACTCAACCGATCAACTAATCAACCATTCAATCAATCAACTGATCAACTGATCAACCAATCAACCAGCCCCTACAAATCTCTCCAAACCTCTTTGGCAAAATTTTCAAGCGAGGGGTCGCGGGCCCCCATTAAGAGCAATACGCAATCGCCGGTAAGATGCGGACGCACCATTTCCAGCCATTTATTCCTGTCTTCTGCAAAGAATGCAGGTTGATGCAGCGCTTTGAGATCATTGATTAAATCGTTGGCAGAAATATCTTTGGTAGTGGTGCCACCTGCATAAAAAATTTCACTCATCCATATTTCATCCTGCGGGCGCAGGGTTTTGGCAATTTCATGCACAAAATCGTTCCGTAAAAATTTAGTGGGGCCGTATCCATGCGGTTGAAACCAGGCAATTACTTTTGGCGCAAGTTGCTGGCAGGCTTCTATTGAAACGGCACATTTAACGGGGTTGTGTGCGTAGTCGTCTATCAGTAATACCCCGTGTTTCTTGCCCAGCACCTGGTGCCGCCTGTAAATACCTTCATAATTTTTTAGCGCTGCCGCACAGATTGACAGGCTAATGCCCAGCTGGCAAGCAACCGCAGTGGCAGCCAGCGCATTTTCCATATTGTGTTTGCCCACTGTATGCAGGGTAAACGGAACCCCGTTTATTGAAAAGAAGATATCCAGTCCCTGTTGTTTAAAACCACTGGCCACAAAACCCGCTGCTGAACCGGGATCTGTAGAAAAATCCTGCGACAGTAATTGCGATAATGACCTGGCAGCGGCCTGCGACTGGTTTACAATAAACAGGCGGGTGGTATTTTTTTTGAATATACCGAAGATATCCATCAGCGCATCCATTTCTTTATGGTCTTTATCAATATTCAGTAACAGTCCCACCTCGGGCTGGTACTGTACAATAGAGCCATCGCTTTCATCTGCTTCAATGACCAGCCATTCGCCTTTACCCACTTTAGCATTGCCGATCTTATTTTCTTTAATGATGCTTACCAGGCCGGCCCCACTGATAATGCTGGGCGATGTGCCGGCATATTCAAGAATATCAAACAACATGGCGCTGGTGGTGCTTTTTCCACTCGTCCCCCCCACTGCAATGGTTCTTTTACTTTTTGCAATCAGGGCCAGTAATTCAGACCTTTTAATAATGGGAATGTTCAGTTGCCTGGCTTTTTGTACTTCCTCCACGGTGTCTTCGACTGCCGTTGACACTACTACCAAACCGGTGCTGCTGCTTATCCCCTCTCCATTCTGTAAAAAACATTTTATACCGGCGGCAACCAGCTTTTCTTTTGTGTCGTTAAACACCCCGGGTAAAAAATAACGATCAGACCCGCTTACCTCTTTTCCAATGCCTGCCAGGTACTGCGCAATGGCGCTCATTCCGGTACCCGCCACACCTATAAAAAAAACGCTTTTGAAGTCATCTATCCCTGCAATCATAAAAACTATTTAACGCAAATAAAAAGAAATAAATCCATCCCCGCTGTGTATAAGTAGGTATAGTCAATAACAATAGCTTAACCGTGCAATTAAAGGGGCTTTGTTTAAAATGGCAACCTTTGCCTTTCAAACCGAAAAACCTATCATAATGAAACATTTCTTCAACACAGAAAGGCCTGTAAAAGGGCTGGTTCCACCCATCGATTTTCAAACGGCCACTGTTTTTCAGCCTTTACCAAAGCCTTCAGGGCCGCAGCCCTTTCACCTGGATATTAAAACGATTATTTCCGCGGGCGCGTATGATCATATCAACACCTCAAAAAAAATAATTTTTCACATATTGGGCGATACCGGTGGCGTTAAAAATCCCGCCGACCAGCAGATAGTGGCGGACCATATGGAAATGCAGTTCGACAAACAAAACCCGGACAACAATCCCGCATTTTTTTATCATCTGGGCGACGTGGTCTATTATTACGGAAAGATCTCAGATTACAACAGCCAGTTTTATGAGCCGTACAAGTTTTACCCTGCACCCATATTTGCCATACCCGGTAACCATGATGGCGATATTGACCCAACAGATATCTCCAAACCCAAAAGCCTTGATGCATTTGTGCAACTGTTTTGCGCAAAGAAACCCGTTATACCACCAGAGGCTGGTGATGCAGTAAGAACCACCATGACGCAGCCCAATGTATACTGGACCCTGGTTACACCCGTTGCCACCATTATTGGCCTGTACACCAATGTACCCGAAGGTGGCATCATAAAAACTGATCAACAAAAATGGTTTATCAACGAATTAAAGCTGGCCGGTAAAGAAAGCGACAAAAAAGCGCTCATCGTAACACTGCACCATCCGCCCTATTCAATGGACAGTCACCATGGAGCCAGTAAAAAAATGGAACAATTACTGGACGATTCATTCACAAAAGCCGGAGTGGTGCCTGATATGGTGCTAACTGGTCATGTACACAATTACCAGCGTTTTACCAGGAAAATAAATAACCGGGACGTGCCGTATATTGTGGCCGGGGCGGGCGGCTACTGGTTTCTGCACAATATCAATACGCCGGGTGCTGCCAATTTAAAAACACCGGCCCATACTCCTTTTAAAGATGTTGTACTTGAAAAATACGCAGAAGACAGGCATGGGTTTTTGCGTATTACGATTGATATGCAGAAAAAAGAATTAACGGGCAATTATTTTACCGTTCCCCGCGCCCATGAGGTTCAGACCGATCCGCCTGTTTTGTTTGACGATTTTACGCTGGATTTGGCAAAATCGGCACTTAAATAAGGGGCTGCCGGAAATTAAAATGTGCCATAAATCATTTTTTAAACGATTATAGCGATTAATAGGCGCCCTTTCGTATCTTCACCCATTAACCCTATTTTGATCATATAGTTTACCCAACTTGAAGTTCACAGATTTTAATTTCCACGAGAATTTATCAGAGGGCATTGCTGCCAGCGGTTATGAAGAACCAACACCAGTACAGGAGCAGGTAATACCCCTTATTCTGAAGGGCAAAGATATCATTGCATCTGCGCAGACAGGTACCGGTAAAACAGCTGCTTTCTTATTGCCACTGCTCAATAAATTAATCACCGAGCCGCACGATGATCATCATATTAATGCGCTCATTATTGTGCCTACCCGCGAGCTGGCCATACAAATAGCCGGACACCTGGAAGGGCTTTCTTATTTTACTTCCGTTAGTTCTATTGCAGTGTATGGTGGAGGCGATGGCGGATCTTTTGTGCAGGAAAAACAGGCACTTAGCAGGGGGGTTGACGTAGTAGTTTGCACACCCGGTAAAATGATTGCTCATATTAACATGGGTTATGTAAAATTAAAGGGATTGACCTACCTGGTACTGGATGAGGCAGACAGGATGCTGGATATGGGTTTTAACGAAGACATCATGAAAATCATATCCATGGTGCCGGTTAAAAGACAAACCCTTTTATTTTCAGCCACCATGCCTCCAAAAATCAGGAGCCTGGCGCAGAAAATACTCATTCATCCTGTAGAAGTAAATATTGCTATTTCTAAGCCACCGGAAAAAATTATACAGGAAGCTTTTATTGTTTACGAACAACAAAAGATCCCACTGATAAAACTATTGCTCAAAAGCAAGACTTTTAATTCCATTCTTATATTTTGTTCGCGCAAGCAAAATGTAAAACAACTTACGGTTGAATTACAGCGCTCGGGCATACAGGTGGAAGCAATACATTCCGACCTGGAACAGGCAAAACGCGAAGAAGTATTGCGTGCCTTTACCAGCAAGCGCCTGCCCGTGCTGGTGGCTACGGATATATTGTCCAGGGGTATTGATATTGACCATATTGATCTTGTTATCAATTATGATGTGCCCAATGACGGGGAAGACTATGTGCACCGCATTGGCCGCACAGCCCGCGCCGAAACAGACGGCACTGCCTATACCTTTGTAACGGAACGTGAACAGAATAAATTTGCAGCCATCGAGAGTTTACTGGGCAAGCCTGTGCCAAAAGCTGTGGTACCGCAGCAACTGGGCCCTGCCCCCACCTATCAACCCCGGGTACGCGGCGGTAACCGCCCGCAACATGGCTTTTCACATAAAAGAAGATGAAGGATTGCAAAAGAATATTTGCGGCAGCCTTGTCAATAAATCGCTGACAGGAGCATTTAATTTACATTGATAAGATTTGGTTTTTTGATAAACTGGCTGTTGTATTTGAATTTAATGCCGGTATTGGTTTCTATGCGCCAGGATTCGCCGGTAAATGTTTTACGAGGGAAATAAAATACCTTCAACTCAAAAGTTCCGAAAATCAAACTTTCATTTCTTGTTCTGATACCGCCTCCAATACTGCTGTACAAATCGCTTTTTGACAGGTTTTGTTTAACCGGCGTAATCAAACTGAGATTGCCAAAAATAAAGGGGGCAAAATGAAAATTAATAAACGTGTAGGGGCTGAAAAAAACAGATTCCGCTCTTAATGTGGCCCTGAAATCGCCGTCTGCAGCAGGCGTACTGGATTTCCATTCATCCAGCCCATATTGACTTTGCAATGCCAGCGGCGCATTCAGCACGGCATTGAACTGTCCGGTAATACTGGCATTGATAAGGCTTCTTTGTTTCCAGTTGCCCAAATCGGCCAGGCGACTGTAATGATCCATGCTCAGCAACACGTTAAAGTCTTCCGGCCGCTTGTTGCCCCAATAGGCCCCCGATCGAAAAGTAAAATTATAATACGCCTTATTGGGCGTAAAATAATAACGTTGTAAATCTAAGCCCACATAGGGCCTGTTCACAGCCTGTTTGTTTATCCATCCGGCAATCAGCGACATGTCTACACCCTCGGGCACATCCTCGTATCTTCCAAAGCCATAAAAATACCTGGCCTTGTAAAAATTCTGTTTAAAAATTGAAATGGCTCCCAGCACTCCGGTAATGTCTGCATAGAGGTAAAAATATTGATTAAGGTATATATCAGGAATAGTAAGAAACCGCTGCTTGAAATAGCGCAGGCTAACCAGTGTACGTAAACGGTCATCTTCATTGCCCGGTGCCAATTTATAGGCGCCGGTATTCCATCCTATCCAGTTATCGTAGTTGAAATAGTGGTATCTTATATTTGAATGGTAAAAGGTATCGGTCCAGAACATATTTTGCGTAACATGGTTGCCAATTTCAAATGAATAAGTCCATTTGGTGTAGGGATTCACCAATGGCTTCACCAGTTGCAGGTAAAGATGTTCTTCTTCCTTCTGAAACGTATTCATTGTATTACCATAACTGGTGTATCCAACGGTGGCATCCATAAATGAGCCCAGCATGTTCCTGTTGATATATTGCACCGCATAGCCAGCATGCTTTCTTCTCTCCTGGTTGTATAACAGACCCAGTAATAAACTATTACCGCCACCGCCCAGGTTTTCCTCCTTGATGGTCATTTCTGCACTTTTGGGATTGTGCACTTCAAAACTGCCGCCCAGCGAGAGTACATCCTTCGTGCGTACCAGGATATCTACCGAATCGCTTTGATAAAGGGGAATGATGATGAATTTTGCATCCTGTATATAGGGCTGGTCACGCAGGTGTCTTTCATTGTCTGCCAGCAGGTAAGCCAGCAGGTGATCGCCTTTCTTAAAAAAAAGATTATTCCTGATTACATACTCCCTTGACTTGTGGTGAAAATCATTGGCCAGGTTGGTAAAAGTATTTTTAAAATTGTGTGCGGTATCTATTATCTGCGTTCCAAAATCCAGTCTTTGTATGGCAATATTCCTGATTATTTTGCCTTCGTAGGGCACAAAACTTAAATCATTTCTAACCGGTGCCGATTCCAGGTCTGAAGTGGCGGTATCCCCTACCAGGTTTTCGGCCAGCCTGCCAAACACCCCTTTTTGCCGCTTCAGGTAGTTTACAATGGTATGCTTAGCGGTGTCCTGCTGGGCACAGACAGGCAGTTGCAGGCAAGCCATGATAGTTACAATAAAAAATATTTTACAAACCAGTGCGATCTGCATGCTCACGTAATCAATTTTTTGAAAATACGCTTTTTAACTGATTCAGGTACAAAAGCAGCGCCACCAAAAACAAAGCCGCGTTTATTGCAGGTTGGTATAACAGGATATTACAATCAGCCAACGCGTAAAACTAATAAATGTATACGCAGACCGGAGACATTCGTGAGCAGGCTGAAACAGAAATAACAGTGGTTTAACCTATGAAATCAGGTCCTGGTTATCTTTTTTCTGTGCCCTTATCATTTCGGGGAAATTCATTTTTTTTGCCAGTGCCGATACAGCCATGGCAATCCGTTTTGTTTTGGTGGGTTCTGTTTTGGCACTTTCTACCCATTTGCTAAAATAGTTTTGAAAAGACATGGGAATGGATTTAAAATAAGCAAGTGCCGCTGGTTCATCGGTCAGGCATTCCATCAGCTCTTTGTCCAGGCGATACCCTTCTTTATCCACTTCTAATTGCACCCGTAAACTATCGCCTTTTCTTTTCCCGGTTCCCTTCCGCATGGCTGCATTAAACGCCAAAATAAAATCGCCGCCACCCATGGGTATCAGCGAAACGCCTTTGATGGGCAAATTGTCCAGCTTCCCTTTTACCCTGAATGATTTCTTATTACCCGGTTTTAACTGCTGGGCTATTTTTTCGGGTATACTAATATAGCTCCAGCCGGTTTTTTCTCCCTGCTTTGCAAATTGCAATATTATAGTAGTAAAGCGCACCATAGCTGACGGCTATAAATTTCAGGATTTTTTGCAAATGAAACATATTTACCTGCCAAAAAAAGAGGCTGCAAAGATTTGCAGCCTCTTCTACATTATTCGGTCAATGGTTGGGCTTAATGCACAACCAGTTTTAAAGTGGTCATTTTGCTAACGTTGCCACCAACATGTATAAAGTACAGACCTGGTTTAAGGTTGGCAGTATACACTGTCTTTATATTGGTGCCCGGTCCCACATTCAATCGCTCGCTTTGCATAATATTGCCGGTTGTTCCCAGTACCTGCACGGCAGCCACGCCGCCATTGTCGCTGTTTATCTTCAGCGTGGTATTTTGTCCGGCTGAAATTGGATTGGGGAATACCGTTGGTACCAGGTTGCTGGTGGTGTTTACCGTGCTGGCCGTAATATCGGCTGGTGCATCTGGCACAGCTGTGGCCATCAGCCTGTTTCCATTGGCAGGCGTGTACAGTTGTTTTTGAGGAATGATTACTTTGGCAGTAGAAGGACTTGACCATGAAAGTTTGGCTACTGCATTGCCAGAGTTATCATAATATTCCATTTTAATACTGTATTTAACACCGGCCACCAGGGTAATGGTGCCGCTGTTTTCAGTTGAATTGTGATCTGTCCAATTATTGATAATCTGCACCCCATTTACCCAAAGTCTTACACCATCATCGCTCTGTGTATAGAAAGTATAAGTTTCTGAATACTGTGCCTGTACAAATCCTGTCCAGCGCGCGGAGAATGTGTTGGCGCCAATTAGTAAATACGGCGACCCGGATCCCCAGTTAAAATTGACGGTGGCGTCTGTTCTTGATATAACGATGGACCCGCTTAAATTAATGGTGTTATAATAATCACCCTGAAGACCGGTACCTGTACCAATTACCGGACCCGTGGCGGTAGTAAAAGTTGTTTTATTGGCACTGCAACCCGTTGCCGGACCCACTGCATTTTTTGGAACGATATACCAGCTATAAACCGTTGCGGGTGTTAGACCTGTTGCATTGTAAGAAGTACCACTAACAGTGGCTGTTGCCGTAGCAGGTGCTGTGGCGCCCTTCCACAAATACACATCATAGGAAGTGGCTGTAGCCGCTGCCGGCCATGTAAGGGTAGCAGTGGTAGTGGTAGCAAGGGTAGCGCCATCTGTGGGCGATGTATTGGTAACACAGGCCGGAGTGGCTGGCGTAGCTGCCGTGGTGAAGCTGGTTTTGTTATTGATGCAACCAGAAGCCCCAACGCCATTGCTGTTTTTAGGAACCACGTACCAATTATATACTGTTGACCCTGTTAAACCGGTTGCGCCATAGGAAGCAGCCGTAACGTTTGCTGTGGGTGTGGCTGGTGCGGTAGCGCCGGTCCACAGGTATACATCGTACGACGCTGCATTGGCAGCCGCTGTCCAGGTTAATGTGGCAGTTGAGCTGGTTGAAATTGTAGCACCGTTTGCGGGTAGCAGGTTGGTAGTGCAATTGGGTACTGGCTGCGCCGGAGGTGTTTTGAAACATATTTCATCAATGGTAAAATCATTGCCGGAAGTGACAGCCGAGCGGTTAATAATACCAATAGTGGCAGAAGTAGCACTGCCGGAGTTCCAGGTATACGTGAACTTTTTCCAACTGGCGTTGCCGGTGCCGGTAACCGTTACATAGCCGCTGATTAACGCGGTGCCATTTATAGTGGGTGCCAGTTGTGCAGGGCTGGTAGCATTTTGACTACCAACATAAAAACTGTATTCATAGTTTGAATTCGGTGAAACCGGAATTGCATTGGGACTGGCCCAAACAATGTCTCCGGCTGCATAGGTACAGTTGGTGCCGCTTTTGGTAAAATTGATCAGAAAACGGCTGCCTTGTACGCCGGTAGCATCACGGGTAAACAGGTCTGTGCTGGAGGTCATGATACCATTCTGACAGGTAAAATTGCCATTGCTATAGGCTGTAGTAGAAGAATAAGGATTGTCATTTGTAAAATGCTCTGCAAATAAAGTATCTACCGCACATGTTTTGGTGCTTACAACAACCGGGTTGGGCGACCATGCCGACCATACACCTCCTTCCACCCGCATAAACCTGGCCCTGTAAGATCCCGCCTGTGTTGCCGTGTATTCGTTACCGGTAGCACCGCCAATGGTAACACCATCCTGCTGCCATTCATAAGCATAAAAGCCGGGCGTAAGTCCCATGCGTGCTGCTATAGGACCGTTGTCGCAGAATTGCTGGTTCTGAAAATAAACAAGTGGCTGTGCCTTATGTGCATTGGCCCAATAAACATCGGTGATATAAGTGCCTGAAGAATTTTTCAGGTTCCACATATCGGTCCAGGTGTTGTGTCCGTCGTTTACAAAATAGGATTGATAAATATTGCCGCCCGCATTGCGGAAACCGGTATAAAACTGTTGCATGCTAAAGGGATCGGGATTTGCATCGGTACCGCCATTGGCAACCCAAACAGGTACGTGCACCCAGTCATTGATATTGTTGATAAGCGACACCGCCTGTGGTGGTGAAGAAGGCAATGCAGCTGCCACACGCTGGGGATAAAGATTGGCATAATAAACTGCGCCAAATCCACCGGATGATAAACCCATAGAAATAACCCTGTCGGGATCTGCATTATTATATTTCTGTAAGGTATCCAGCACGCTGTTAACGCGGCTGAACTGGTAATCATTCCAGCCTATGGTGGGTTCCTGCGGAAAAATCATAAACCCATTCCATTCATTATTGTTGATACGCTGTTCAAAAAGCTGTGCAGCCCAAACCAGTTGATCTTCGTTGTCGTACACACCGCCAACTTCTCCGCCACCATGATAAAAAACAAGTACCGGGTACCTGGTGGCATTGGCGGGGTTATAGTTATTGGGAAAGCGCATGCGAAAGTTCATGCCGTTCCATATATAACACTTAAAATTGGAAGTGTTCCACCCAACCCTTGAGGTTCTTACCCATTTCGACATAACATAATAAGGAGGTTGGTTGGGATTGGTAGAACTACCGGCCGGCGACGAACTGTTGTAGGTTACAATGGGGTCGGCGGGATTAAAAACATTTTGCGCTTTAATAAGATGGGCGCAGCATAATAGAGCGGCAAAAAAAAGTAGTTTTTTCAACATGATTTACGGTTTAGGATTATAAATTAAGACAGGAGATTGGGTTGGAGCGGCATTCCGGAAAGGATATTAAAACACCTGGTCTGTTGTTGTAAAGGGAGAAATTACGCTGACCAGCAGCCGGGGGTGATACCGTGCTATAAAACAAAACTACTACAATAATTTGTAAATAATTTGCGACCAGCCATTAAAATCAAAAAATTACACAAACCGGGTATAGTGGCCGCCTGAAAACTGGCCCCCGTCTGCAAAATAGCCCGTGTGCGGGTGCAATGCCGGCCATTAGTTAGTACGACAACTTTGTTTATTTTTGTTTTTGATCTAAAACCAGGCAAATGCACTTTCAACTAAGCGAAGAACACCAAATGATTCAGAAAGCCGCCCGCGATTTTGCGCAGCAGGAATGCCTGCCGGGCGTTATTGAACGGGACGAATTACAAAAATTTCCAAAAGAACAGGTATTGAAACTGGCTGAACTGGGGTTTATGGGTATGATGGTTGATCCCAAATACGGCGGCAGTGGCATGGATACCATCAGTTATGTGCTGGCCATGGAAGAGATTAGTAAAATAGATGCCAGTGTTAGTGTAAGTGTTAGTGTAAACAACAGCCTGGTATGCTGGGGACTGGAGGCCTTTGGAACAGAAGAACAGAAACAAAAATATTTAACCCCACTTGCGCAGGGCAGGAAAAATGGCGAACTGTTTATCGGCGCATTCCTGCTAAGTGAACCGGAAGCGGGCAGCGATGCCACCTCACAGCGAACTATAGCCGAAGATAAAGGCGACCATTATTTGCTGAATGGTACCAAGAACTGGATTACCAATGGCAATTCTGCCTCGGTATACCTGGTAATGGCGCAAACGGATGCTGCAAAAGGCAGCCGTGGCATCAACGCGCTGATAGTAGAAAAAAACTGGCCGGGTGTAACCGTAGGCTCCAAAGAAAACAAGCTGGGTATTCGCGGCAGCGATACACACAGTATTCTTTTCAGCGACGTAAAAGTGCCAAAAGAAAACAGGATTGGCGCCGATGGATTTGGATTTACTTTTGCCATGAAAACGCTTAGCGGCGGAAGAATTGGTATAGCCAGTCAGGCATTGGGCATTGCCAGTGGCGCCTATGAACTGGCATTGAAATATGTAAAGGAAAGAAAAGCGTTTGGCAAGGAGATCATGCACCACCAGGCCATACAATTTAAACTGGCCGATATGGCTACCCGCATAGAAGCAGCCAGGCTGCTTTGCCTGAAGGCCGCTTATGAAAAAGACCAGGGCGCAGATTATGCACTCAGCGCTTCCATGGCAAAAGTATTTGCGTCAGAAACAGCCATGTGGGTTACCGTAGAAGCGGTACAAATACACGGTGGATACGGATATGTAAAAGAATACCATGTAGAAAGGCTTATGCGCGATGCAAAAATTACCCAGATATATGAAGGCACCAGCGAAGTGCAGCGCATTGTTATCAGCAGGGCTGTTCTGAAATAACAAAAAGAGCCGCAGCAAACCTGCAGCCCTGTAAAAATTATTCAGAATAACAGCAGTTTACTGCACACGCAGGTTGGTAGGCGGTGCGGGCTTTCCGGCCAACCTTAAACATATTTCATCAATGGCAAAATCATTGCCGGTGGTGACAACCGACCTGTTAATCATACCCAGTACGGCTGTGGTGTTGCTGCCAGAATTCCAGCTACAGACGCATTTTTTCCAACTGGTATTTCCGGTGCCCGACACCGTTATATAACCGCCAATCAGCGGAGTGCCATTTATGGTGGGCGCCAAATGCGCGGGGCTGGTTGCATTTTGACTGCCTATATAAAAGATATATTCATACTTGGTATTCGGTGTTACGGTAATTGCATTGGGTGTACTCCAAACAATATCGCCCGCCGCATAGGTGCAACCCGCGCCGGCATTGGTAAAGCCGAGCAGGAAACGATTGCCCTGTACACCGGTGGCATCTTGCGTAAACAGATCTGTGCTGGACGTTACAATACCATTCTGGCAGGTAAAATTGCCATTGGTATAGGGCGCAGCTGTTGTATAGGGATTGTCATTTGTAAAATGCTCTGCAAACAGGGTATCCGCTGTACAGGTCTTGGTACTGATAACTACAGGTGTGGGTGTCCATGCAGACCAGGCACCACCGGATACGCGCATAAATCTTACCCTGTACGTTCCCGCCTGTGTTGCCGTATATTCATTACCGGTAGCACCGCCAATGGTAACACCATTTTGCTGCCACTCATAGGCATAGTAGCCGGCTGTAATACCCATACGCGCAGCGATGGGGGCTCCGTTGCAGAATTGCTGGTTTTGAAAATAAACAAGTGGTTGTGCCTTATGTGCATTGGCCCAGTATACATCGGTAATATAAGTACCCGAAGCGTTTTTAAGGTTCCACATATCCGACCAGGTGCCATGTCCATCGTTTACAAAATACGATTGATAAATATTGCCGCCCGCATTGCGGAAACCTGTATAAAACTGTTGCGTGCTGAAGGGATCAGGATTTACATCGGTGCCGCCATTGGCAAACCATACCGGCACATGCACCCAGTCATTGATATTGCTGATAAGCGATACCGCCTGCGGTGCCGATGCCGGTAATGACACGGCCACCCGTCCCGGATAAAGATTGGCATAATACAAGGCCCCAAACCCCCCGGCCGATAAGCCCATTGCAATTACCCTGTCGGGATCTGCATTATTATATTTCTGTAAGGTATCCAGCACGCTGTTAACGCGGCTGAACTGGTAATCATTCCAGCCTATGGTGGGTTCCTGCGGAAAAATCATAAACCCGTTCCATTCATTATTGTTGATACGCTGTTCAAAAACCTGTGCGGCCCAAACCAGCTGATCTTCGTTGTCGTACACACTGCCAACTTCTCCGCCACCATGATAAAAAACAAGTACGGGGTATTTGGTAGCATTGGCAGGGTTATAGTTATTCGGGAAGCGCATGCGAAAGTTCATCCCATTCCATATATAACATTTAAAACTGGACGTATTCCATCCAACCCTTGAAGTTCTTACCCATTTCGACATAACATAATAAGGAGGCTGGTTGGGATTGGTAGCGCTTCCGGCCGGAGCCCCGCTGTTGTAAGTCACAATTGGATCGTTGGGATCAAAAACGTTTTGCGCGCTTGCGTTGTTGCAGCAGCACAATACCACTGCAAACATGAACAGGTTTTTGTACATTGTTAACATCTTAAAGATTACAAATAAGGAATTGAGCCGGGGTTGGGATAGCATTTCAGGAAGGATATTGGAATACCTGCTGATCAGGTATAGTGGAGAACATGGCTATTCTGTAACCACGGGGTAAGACGTATTATCTTATCCCGGCCACTAAATTAATATAATATACTCTTCAAAACTACTAAAATCAAAAAATCACACGAACAGGGTATATGGCCAGGCAGGCCAGACAATTGCACTTAACAATTACCTGATACGGCACTGATTTTTTTTGAACCTCAATAGTATTTACATTCGCCGTTGACAGACCATTTTTTCAACACATAGATCATAGGGCCATAGTTAACCACCGATCGTTTGCGGGTATCCCTATATCCTTCTATCTTTCTATGATCCACTGTGGTAAAACCGCTGCTGTAAACAATGGGTATAAACAAAGAAAAATACCAGGCAATTATTGATGAGCTGAAAGACAAAGCAGCACTGGTGGCGGTATCAAAAACCAAACCGGTTGAGGATATACTGGAACTGTACAATCTTGGCCAGCGTGATTTTGGAGAGAACTATGTACAGGAAATGGCCGGCAAACAGCACCAGTTGCCCGATGGCATTCACTGGCATTTTATTGGTCATTTACAAAGCAATAAAGTAAAATACATTGCCCCGTTTGTATACCTGATTCATGGCGTAGACAGCCTTAAACTTTTACAGGAGATCAACAAACAGGCAGCCAAACTAAACAGGGTCATTGACGTGTTGCTGCAGGTGCATATTGCTGCAGAAGAAACAAAATTTGGTTTCGATGAAAAAGAGCTGGATATTTTTTTTGATGCCGGCAACAATACGCTGGCCGGCCTTAACAATATCGCTGTTAAAGGCCTGATGGGGATGGCTTCTTTTACAGAAGATACTGCAACCATACAAAAAGAATTCGGGCTTTTAAAACAACTTTTCGATAAATATGCCGGGCTAAAGCTTCCCAACATGCATTTCAAGTTCCTTTCAATGGGCATGAGCAGCGACTACAGGCTTGCAGTAGCCGCAGGGAGCAATATGGTCCGGATAGGCAGCCTGTTGTTCGGAGCCAGGGAAAAGAAGTAAACATTGGGCTGATTGCAAAAGATACAGGTTCGAATGACCCGGCCTTTCGCTGGCATGCATTTTGCGCTTATAGTTGGGTGTTACCAAAAGTTTTACAGCCGGCGGTTACCTTTTCCCCTTTTTCGTATTAATACATAGCTGCGTCCTGCAGCCACCGCAATGCCATAGCCGTATTGCTTGCACGTAAGATTGCTCCATACCATTACGTGTAAACAAAAACCACAAATATGAAACACAATCCTCTTCATGCCACGACACTGAAGAAATTTTTTGGCTATGCATGCTTTACAGCCCTGCTTACCGCCGCCTTTGCAATCAGTGCCTGCGCACAGAAAACAACAGACAGTACGGCCGCATCCGTCAGCTACCTGGGCTATGCCGGCGATCAATTTTCTTTCCTGATGAAGTATGAAAACGAAAAAGCAGAGCGGTTTGCAGTAACTATTACAGACAGCGACGGCCACATTTTGTACAACGAAATGTTTACTGATAAAAAATTCAATAAGATCTTCAAGACCCATCTTGAAACCGGCAGTCTTACTTTTGTAATCAGCAACCCAAAGAAAAAGGAAGAAAAAAAATTCAGGGTCGATACCCAGCGGCATATAGCTGAAGCTTTTTCCATAACCAGGGCAAACTAAAAAACCTCCATTCAAAACAGCAGGCAGTTGCGCCGGTTGGCGGGCTGCCTTTCTGTGTTTGCGCCCTACCGCCTTCTCCCCGCACTTTGTCAAGAATTTCAACCCGTATATATAAAAAGCTTCCTGCTGCAGTTTTTGTACTTTTATTTTGACTTATGAAGGCCTGGCCCACCATAGTAAAGTATAAACTGCACCACGTTGCAGGCTGGCTGCTCCTGTATGCAGCATGGTACTATTTCAGGTACGAAGATTACCCAGGCAGGGCCTGGTTAATTACATTGATTAAAGTAGCCGACCTGATGATTATGGTTTATATTACCAATTACCTGCTCATTCCATGGTTGCTCTACAAAAAAAAATACCTGCTTTTTGCGGTTTTATTTATTAGCATGGTGGCCGGTTGCAGTATCTTAAAAATGCAACTGGAAGAAGCCGCATTTGGTACGCCCGGCTTTTTTGATCTTAGTTCCAGGTTCAAAGCCAGGGTATACGACAATATCATACCACATTTTTTGCTGGTAAGTACAGCGGCTGCCTTTAAACTGCTTACAGACTATGCAAGGGCGCAGGGCCGCATTGGCATCCTGGCAAAAGAAAAAGCCGAGACAGAACTGCAATTCCTGAAATCGCAGGTAAACCCTCATTTCCTGTTTAATTCACTCAACGCTATTTATTTTCTGATCGATAAGCAGAATGCCGGTGCCAGGCAAACTTTGCTGCAGTTTTCTGACCTGCTGCGCTACCAGTTATACGATTGCAGTGCAGATACCATCGCCATAGAAAAAGAACTGGTATACCTGGATAATTATGTACAGCTGCAGCAATTACGAAAAGATAATAACTACGACATACAACTGGATATTGATAAAAACGTAAACGGATTCCAGATTACACCACTGCTGCTGATCCCTTTTGTTGAAAACGCTTTCAAACACCTCTCCAACCACACGGAAAAAGCTAATTTTGTACACATCAGCCTTACTAAAGAAGATCATTCTTTTTTGTTTGAAGTACAAAACTCCAGAGACGACGATAGTAAACCAACGGACAGTGGTGGCGGCATTGGGCTGGCAAATGTAAAAAGACGGCTTGAACTTATCTATCCCGGAAATCATACGCTGGATATACACAAAAATGAAGACAGCTTTGGGGTAAAATTGCAAATATCCATTTAACAGCAAAAAAACGGCATTGAAAATAAATTGTATTATAATAGATGATGAACCACTGGCACGCAAAGGCCTGAAAGAATATATTTCAGACATTGAATTTCTTAACCTGCTGGGCGAATTTGAAAACCCGCTGAAAGCAACCGGCACATTAATGGATCAGCACGTTCAGCTAATGCTGCTCGACATCCAGATGCCTAAAATTACCGGCCTTGATTTCTTACAAAGCCTGCAAACGCACCATTAACCATTCTTACAACAGCCTACCCCCAGTATGCATTGCAGGCCTACGAATTAAACGTGGTTGATTATTTATTAAAGCCATTTTCGTTTGAAAGATTTCTTAAAGCCACCATGAAGGCAAAATTGCACCTGGAAGCGGCAGCCAGGACAACCAACACCAATGAAGAGAAAGACAATGAAGCCGGTTATTTTTTTATTAAAACCGACAATAAACTAATAAAACTATTGCACGCCGATGTATTGTTTGCCGAGGCCCTGCAGAACTATGTGGCTATCTATACAAAAGAAAAAAAATACATCAGCTATCTTACCATTAAAAGCGTTGAGGAACAGCTGCCGGCTAACCAATTTATCAAAGTGCATAAGTCGTACCTGGTAGCTGCCAACAAAGTTGAAACCATCGAAGGCAATGAAATTAAGATAGGGCCGCACCGCATCCCCATCAGCCGCAATTCAAAAGAAGAAGTGCTGGAAAAAATTTTACAAAACCGGCTATTGAAAAGATAGGCATTGCTAATCTTTAACAACCCTCCGGTAACCTATTTGGCAGAAAATACCTGCACCTTTCCATCGGCATCGGCAATAATGGCTTTATCCGCCATTTTAATAAACAAACCATTTTCTACTACACCAGGTATGGTATTCAACGTCACCGCCAACTGAGCCGGGTTGCTGATTTGCTGAAAATGGCAATCAAGGATATAATGACCATGATCGGTAACAACAGGCTGTTCATTTTTTATACGCAATGACGCAGTTATTTTATTGGCAGATTCAATATGCCGCTGCACCTGTTTCCATCCGTAGGGAATTACTTCTACCGGAAGCGCAAAAGCACCCAACTGTTGTACAAATTTGCTGCTGTCTGCAATGATAATTAGTTCGTCTGAAGCGGCAGCTACCATTTTCTCCTGCAACAAAGCACCTCCCCCGCCTTTAATAAGACTGAGCTGCGGATCTATTTCATCTGCCCCATCTATTGTAAGGTCAATCTTTTCCACCTCGTTTAAAGTAAACATTGGTATATCCAGTTCTTTGGCCAGTGTGTCTGTAACACTTGAAGTGGGTACGCAACGACACGAAAGCCCCTGCTGCACCCGTATGGCCAGTTCCTGTATAAGCCAGTAAACCGTAGACCCTGTGCCTATGCCAATAGTCATATGCTGCTGAATAAAACGGAGCGACTCAACAGCAGCCAGTTTTTTTATTTCTTCTTTTGTAAGCATTGAATTTTCAGATAGTGATGCTGCGTGTTTTCTTATTTTATACTAAACATTTCCAGGGGTGAAGGTGGCCTGGGCGACTGGTCGTTGCCTGGTGGCGGTGGTGGCTGCCTTCTTGCGGTATCATTTCGGGGTCCATCCGGCATAGGCGGTATTTTAGGGCCTGCACCTCCAAAAACGTATATGTTTTTATTGATTACCGCCGCGCTCATACCGTTCCTGGGCTCATTCAGATGATTTGTTTCCTTCCAGCCTTCATTGGTAGAAGGATCAAGCCAAAATACATTGTTGCGCGGCTGATTGGGTTCCGTTTCCGTTGCCCTTTCGCCGCCCATATAGTATAATTTATCATCCAGGTTTACCATCGATCCGCCTCCGCTGCCCAGGGGCAGTTTTGCGGCCAGCGTTGTCCATTGCCCGGTCTTGAAATCATAACAATCTACTTCCAACACCGTTTTTTTGAAGAAAGACATAAAATTGGCGGCTTCATGATAACTGGTGTTTCTTCCACCGCACACATATAGCTTGTCCTTCACCACGGCAGCCGCGCAATGATCCCTGATATGCGGGGCATCGGGCAATGCTGTCCATTGGCCGGTTTGCGGATCATACACATCAAACATATTGGTAGTACCACTGCTATGGCCATGTTGGATACCCGCTACCAAATACAATTTGCCATTATACAAAGCAGCGCCGGCTGCAGCCCGGCTTCTGTCAGCCGGCAATGACCCCCCGGTTGACCAACTGTCTTTATCTGTGTCGTATATATAAACGCTTTTTAAATTGGGCTGGTCCGGGTATTGACCCTGGGTAAAAGCTTCCAGCACATAAATTTTGTTTTGAAAGCTAACGGGCTGAAAATGGTTCATATCAACCGGCGCTTTTGCTTTACTGGTCCAGGTCTGTGTAGGCGGATCGTATACATCTGTTGGTAATGCGCCGCCGCCCAGCAGGTATAGTTTCCCATTGCAGGCTGCCATTCCGCATTCCCCCCTGTTGGGTTCCTGGTTTTTTGTTTGTACGATTTCCCAGCTTCCGTCACCTCCCCTCATAAAAACAAAAGACGACAACACCATTATCAATGGAAAAATGTTTTGATACAATGGCTTTTTCATATGAACTTATTTTGTGTGCATACAATCCTACGCTTATCGTCAATCCCCACGCAGGATGAACCTGCTGGCCGACCAGCAACACATAGCAATGGCAAAAAGATCCTTCTTGTTCTTTTATTTCAGCTTACCAATCTGGTCGTTATAATATTTCACTGTTTGTATTACAGAAGGCAGGTTGCTTGGCAAATCTTCCGCATCGCGTTCAATATAGATATACCCGCTAAAGTTTTGCTTTTTCAATTCTGCAAATATCTCAGGAAATTTCACCACCCCTGTACCAACCGGTACGTCTTTTAATGCAGGATCATTGAAAGAGGCAATATCCTTTAAATGCACCACCAGGATATGGCCGCTGAGTTTCTTTACTGCATCCAGCGGATCGATACCACTTTTTGGCCAATGACCCAGATCGGCACATACACCAAAATTAGGATGTCCTTTCATGGCCATTATAACTGTATCGGGGTTCCAGTAATGGCTTACACCTTTCCAATGTTCATGAATCGCCAGTTTCATTCCATAAACGCCCGCCAGACTGTCGATGCCATCCCATAATTTCAATGGCGGCTCGCCAGTTACATACCTTGCACCCACCTGTTTGGCAATCTCAAATTGCTTTACCCATGATTGAATAGTGGTATCGCCTGCCACATAAATGGTTTCCAGTTTCAGGCCCCTGGCTGCAATCAATGTTTTCAATTTTTCAATGCCCGAAGGAGACAATTGCAACATGGCAGAGTCTTTCAGTTCGGGCAGCGTTTTGGAAAAAGTATTGGGTTCAATATAATGTACGCCGGCGCTGTCTACTTTATCAAGCCCCTGCGAAAAACTAAATGTGTGAAAAGTCCAGAGCGCTATACCAAATTTCCAGTCTTTAGATGGATCTACTGAAGACACTGCGCTGGAATCGGCAGTCTCTTTTGCTGCGGCCTGCTGGTTATTGTTGCAGGCGGTAAAAAACACTGCCACTGACGAGAGCAATACAATCGCTTTTTTCATTTTATAATTGTTTTAAATAACGGAGATGCTAAGTTCAGTATTTACGATGATAATTTAAAAGGATTAATAAGCGGTCTTCAGCTGAATACAAACACCCGGCTGGGAGCCTGCACAGCATTTTTTAGTGCAGTGCTGATGGGCGGTTTTTTCAAAAATAAAAACCCTGAAGCGAAGCAGTCCGGCAGCCGGGCAACTACCTTTTTTACCTGTGTTGCCCTTGGCTAACTGCCTGCAATACAGTAAATTTGCCGGGGCATGCCACGGTTCAAAGCCGTGGCATGTTTATCAAACAAGCTTTATGACTGAGATTAAGAACGAAGAAGAAAAATCGCTCAACTTTATTGAAGAAATAGTAGAAGCCGATCTGCAGGCAGGCAGATACAAATCTATTCTTACCCGTTTTCCGCCGGAACCCAACGGGTACCTGCATATCGGTCATGCCAAAAGCATTTGTCTCAATTTTGGCCTCGCGCTGAAATATGGCGGTAAAACCAACCTGCGTTTTGATGATACCAACCCGGTGACCGAAGAAACAGAGTATGTAGACAGCATAAAGGAAGATGTGAAATGGCTGGGTTTTGAATGGGCCCATGAATTTTATGCGTCTGATTATTTTGAACAGTTATACGGTTTTGCCGTGCAACTGATAAAAAAAGGACTGGCTTATGTAGACGACAGCACCAGTGAAGAAATAGCGGCGCAAAAAGGAAGCCCCACGGTACCGGGTACCCGCAATTCATTTGCCAGCCGCACGGTGGACGAAAACCTTGAACTTTTTGCTGCCATGCGCGCCGGTAAATACAAAGACGGTGAAAAAGTATTAAGGGCAAGGATTGACATGTCATCGCCCAATATGCACCTGCGCGATCCATTGCTGTACCGCATCAAACATGCCCACCACCACCGCACCGGCGATGCCTGGTGCATTTACCCCATGTACGATTTTGCGCACGGACAGAGCGATTCCATAGAAAATATTACGCATTCCATCTGTACCCTGGAATTTATTCCGCACCGCCCGCTGTACGACTGGTGCATTGAAAACCTGGAAATATTTCCGTCAAAACAATATGAGTTTGCAAGGCTGAACCTTACCTATACGGTAATGAGTAAGCGAAAATTGCTGCAACTGGTAACAGAGAAACATGTACATAGCTGGGACGACCCCAGGATGCCCAGCATCAGCGGTATGCGCCGCCGCGGATACCCGGCCGAAAGCATCCGGGAGTTTTGTGACCGCATTGGCGTTGCCAAAAGAGAAAACCTGATTGATGTTGGTCTGCTTGAGTTTTTTGTCCGCGAAACACTGAATAAAAAGGCGCTCAGGAGAATGGTTGTCTTTGACCCGCTCAAAATTGTTATTACCAATTATCCCGAAGGACAAACAGAAATGTTTAGCAGCGAAGACAATCCCGAGGATCCGCAAACAAAGCACCGCGACGTGCCCTTTAGCCGGGAATTGTATATAGAACAGGAAGATTTTATGGAAGTGGCCCCCAAAAAATTTTTTCGCCTGGCCCCGGGCCAGAAAGTACGCTTAAAAAGCGCTTATATCATTCAATGCGACGGGGTAGAGAAAGATGCAGACGGCAAAATTACCCTGCTGAAATGCTCCTATATTCCCGAAAGCAAAAGCGGTTCAGATACATCGGGGTTAAAAGTGCAGGGCACCCTGCACTGGGTCAGCGCTGCACATGCCATTGGCTGCGAACTACGTATTTATGACCGCCTGTTTAAAGTGGAAAATCCTTCCGTTGAAGAAGGTGATTTCAAAGACTATATTAATCCGGGCTCTCTCCAGGTCATTCAGCATGCGTATGCTGAACCAGCTCTTAAAACTGCCACTTTCAGCGACAGTTACCAGTTTCTGCGAAAGGGCTATTTCTGCCTCGACAAAGACAGCAATGAAGAAGGAATGGTATTTAACAGAACGGTAAGCTTAAAAGATGCCTGGGCCAAAGAGCAGAAAAAACGTTAATGCAGGCATCTTCTGACTAATACATGCAAACGCCGGTAAAGAAAACGATCATCATTAAGACGATCGTTTTTTTTGTTTCTAATACACCTATGCGGCAGACTTTTTATTGGCTACCAATATAATGGCACCGCCTATAATAGCTACTACCCCGGCATACACAGGCCATCCAATCCACCTGTTTTCCTTTTTATTGATTTCTACCGGCCCCAGATCTACTACCTTCTTTTCTGTTTGCAGGTTGAAACCCCTGAATATGATCATAATAATGCCGGCTACAATTAAAATGGTTGCAAAAATTTTCATATTGGTTCTTTTTAAGAATAACTCCAAACGACATACCATTAAAAAAAGAGCCTGCCTTACAGGCTAATACTTATGGCCGGGTAAATAATTCTACAATCCTTAATCAACAGGAAGAAGATCGGTTACCAGGAGCTGCAGATCGTTTCTTTTATTTTGCCTAACCCTTATCGCCGGCCAGTATGCCCGCTTTTTGTTGCCCCGCCCTGCATATAAACCAGGCTTATCCATCATTTCCTTCCATTCGTCGAAGAAAAAAGTGCCAAAGGCGAATTCATTTCATTAACGGCTATCCGCATTGCATCTTTGTATCCGCAAAAACAAAATATCCAAATCCCCTGATAACCCCTGAAACCTAAACCGAAGAAAACCCAAACCTTAATCCTGAAAACAAGTTGACCAAATCCCTTGAAAAACAAATCAAATCCCATTATCCTAATCCGTAGAAACCAATTTTTTGTCCGTCCATTATCCATATCCATGGAAGCCAGCATCGTACTCAGAAAATCCAATCCATCATCTGTTCCAAAGCAAAAATTTTTCTGAGCAAATAAAAAAGGGCCGTTTTAAACGGCCCTTTTTCGTATATCCCAAACAGGAACTTAAGTTATCCCATAATGTGGCGACTGAGCAGCTGCTTCGTTTTGCAGCGGATTACTTATTAAATAAAACAGCTTACCCTTTTTAAAATGCCTTTTTCCTGCCATCGGCTTTACCTGCACCGGCTTTTGCTGCCGGGTAATCAAATACAATATTGCAAAAAGCTTTTACACCTACATCCAGCTGGCTGTCGTCAATATAAAAATCAGGGGTATGGTGCCCGGGTGCTTTTGCAGGGTCCATCCCTTTTGTCATACCACCAAGGTTAAAAAAGAAGGCCGGCGCTTTTGTTCCAAAATATGAAAAATCTTCAGAGCCGGTTGTCCATTGTGTAGTGGATATATTGCCAGCACCTGCGGCCCTTTGCAATGAGGGCACCATCATGGCTACCAGCGACGAATCATTGAAGGTAACCAGGGTTTTTGTATCAATGCTCACTTCTACTTTTGCGCCATTGGCTTCTGCAATACTTTCTGCCATACGTCGGATTTTTGTGTGCACCTCTTTCTGCATATCAGAGTCGAGTGTTCTGATGGTTCCCTCCAGCAGCGCTTCCTCTGGTATAATATTGTTTCTTACACCGCTGTGAAACTTACCCACGGTAATTACAACGGGCGCCTTTACAATATTTTCCTGCCGGCTTACAATGGTTTGCAGGCCGTTTATTATTTGCGTGGCTGTTACAATCGGATCAATACTTCCCCAGGGCGCCGACCCATGCGCCTGCTTTCCTTTTACTTTAATGGTAAACCAATCACTGCTGGCCATGAACGGACCTGCTTTGTATTTGATAGTGCCGGTTTCCACCGAAGAAGCAATATGTAGACCAAATACGGCGTCTACAGCGGGGTTATCCATTACGCCCTCTTTGACCATTAACGGCGCGCCTCCTTCTTCAGTCCCGGGAGGGCCCTCTTCTGCAGGCTGAAAGATAAATTTAACGGTGCCCGCTATATCCTTCTTCATAGATGCCAGTACTTCCGCTGTGCCCATCAGAATGGCTACATGGCTATCATGCCCACAGGCATGCATAACCGCTACTTTTTGTCCCAGGTAATCAGCAGAATCTTTTGATGCGAAAGGAAGATTTACCCTTTCGTATACCGGAAGCCCGTCCATATCTGCACGCAGTGCAATAACCGGCCCGGGCTTACCTCCTTTTAATATACCCACCACACCGGTTTTTGCCACACCCGTTTTCACCTCTATGCCAAGGCTTTTCAGGTGTTTGGCAATCATTTCCCCGGTTTTATACTCACGGTTGCCCAGTTCGGGGTGCTGGTGCAGGTAGCGGCGCCACTCAATAACTTTTGCCAGTTCTGCTTTTGATTTCTGATCTATTTGCTGCTGGAGCGTCTGCGCCGTTACCGTCGCTAAAAAAAACAATGCTATGCCTGTGAGGCAGGTAAGTTTTGGTATTCTCATGAAGTTATAGTTATTAGAAACTGAATATAAGAAAAGATTACTGTGACTGATTTTTTAAACCCCGGTTTCTTTTTATGTATCCCTTTTATCAGCAATTAGCCGCAGTTTTACATTTTATCCCAGTCCCATATAATGATTGCCCATTCATCCAAATCATTCCGGTGTGTATGCAGCCGCTTAAACCCTACCCTTTCATGGGCCCGCATAGAACGTGCGTTTCGTGTGGCCACTTCCGTTACTACAAAATCGTAAGAAGGGCTCAATACCTCTTTGTGTTTCTGATACAATAAATCAAAAACGCCCCTGCCACGGTACGCCTCTGCCACACAAACCTGGCCCATTACATAATAATGGTACTGCTGAAGCGGTTTCTCTTTGTAGGATAACTTTTCCAGTCCTTCAAACAAAGTCTGCAGTTCGGGGATAATTGTACGGCATGCGGTGGGCATTACCAACGCATAGCCGGCCAGTATATCATTGTCGCTGACTATAATGCCGGGTTCAATTGTATGCATCTGCAGCAGTTTCTCCATATTATGGGTTACGGTGACAAAGCCCTGCTCCCTTTCCACTTCGGGGCTTTTTACGCCACGCAGGTTTTGTTTTTGTAAATCCAGTATTTGCTGCAATTCTTTGTGGGTAGTTACCTGTTTAGCCAGCAACATAAACAATGTCTGATTCTTTTATTGTAAAAAAATACCCGGTAAAATTTCATTTGTCTCTGGTCAATTGTTCCCTGCCTTCACCTACACCTTATACTCTCCGAACACCTCGCGCAGCGTATCTGCAATTTCGCCCAGTGTGCATTTATTTTCCACCGCTTCTATTACCACGGGCATAATGTTTTCGTCGCCGCTGGCCTTATCATTCAAATCCTGTAAAATCGAATCGCATTTGGCGGGGTTCCGGCTGCTGCGCAGATGTTTTAATTTTTCTGTCTGTACCTGCCGTATACTATCATCTATCTTAAATGAAGGGGTAGTTTTGTTTTCGGCCGACTGAAACCGGTTAACACCCACAATTATTTTCTCACCGCTTTCTATCTGCCGCTGGTATTCGTAGGCGCTGCGCGCAATCTCATCCTGTATAAAGCCCTCCTCTATGGCGCTTACACTGCCACCCATGGCATCAATCCGGGCAATTAACTGCCAGGCCTGCTGTTCTATTTCACTGGTCAGCGCTTCTACGTAATAAGAGCCTGCCAGCGGATCTACCGTATCGGCTACGCCGCTTTCAAATGCCACCAGCTGCTGTGTGCGTAGTGCAATTCTGGCAGCTTCTTCGGTTGGCAGGTTAAGCGCTTCATCATAACCGTTAGTATGAAGCGATTGTGTGCCACCCAGTACGGCCGACAAAGTCTGCATGGTTACCCTGGCAATATTATTGAGCGGTTGCTGTGCCGTTAAAGTACTGCCGCCTGTCTGGGTGTGAAAACGCAGCATCATGGCCCTGGGATCGGTAGCACCCAGTTCCTTCATAATTATTGCCCACATTTTGCGCGCCGCCCTGAACTTGGCCGCTTCTTCAAACAAATTATTGTGTGCATTGAAAAAGAAAGAAAGGCGTTTGCCAAATATGTTTATGTCCATTCCTTTTTCGAGGGCTGCTTTTACGTAGGCTTTTCCATTGCTTAAGGTAAAAGCAATCTCCTGTACGGCGGTGCTTCCGGCTTCCCTGATATGATAGCCCGAAATAGAAATGGTATTCCATTTAGGCAAATCCGTCGCACACCACTCAAAAATATCTGTTATGATGCGCATAGACGGCCTGGGTGGATAAATATAAGTACCCCTGGCTGCATATTCTTTTAAAATATCGTTTTGAATGGTGCCATTCAGTTGTTTCAGATCCGCACCCTGCTCTTTGGCAAGTGCCACATACAGGGCAAGCAAAATAAATCCTGTTGCGTTTATGGTCATTGAACTGCTGATATCCTGCAATTTTATTCCCTTAAACAATGTACGCATATCTTCAATACTATCTATGGCCACACCTACTTTACCCACCTCGCCTTCTGCCAGGTCATGATCACTGTCGTATCCTATCTGCGTAGGCAGGTCAAAAGCCACACTCAGTCCCATTACACCCTGGCCAAGCAAATAATGATAGCGTTTATTGCTTTCTTCCGCGGTTGAAAAACCCGCATACTGCCGCATGGTCCACAATTTACCCCGGTACATATCCGGTTGTATACCGCGTGTAAAGGGATAACTGCCCGCTTCCCCGGCAGGCGCATCAGCAGGCATATCCCCGGCGGTGTACACCTGTTTAATTTCAATACCGCTGTCTGTAATTATTCTTTTATCTGCCATAAGCAAGCTGCTATTAAAATGTAAACTTACGCAATACAACCTTCTTGCGGCAGCATAATTTCGGCCTGGTTTATTTGCGATAAAATGATTACCAGTCGCCGCCCATATACTTGTTTTACCGGGTCGTTCATACAATTTGAGCAGCAAATTTTATTGTTAGCCAGTCTTCTTTACATAAGTGTTCATTGCAACTGCATGAAGGCATTATTTTTACAAGGCGATAAACAATAAATTTGTTACCGGCATCTGCTCAATAATAAGTTCACGCCAAAAAATAAAGAAATGAACAAGGCTTTTTTATTTCTGCTGATATCCTTCTTTTCAATACCAGTATTTGCGCAATTCAGTGTCAGCAGCAATAAAAGGTTTCTGCTAAAAGAAGGCCAGCCATTTTTCTGGTTGGGAGATACCGGCTGGGAACTGTTCCACCGCCTTAACCGCAATGAAGCCGATCAGTACCTTAAAAAAAGAGCAGAACAGGGATTTACTGTAATACAGGCCGTAGTGCTGGCCGAGTTCGACGGGCTGCATACCCCCAATGCCAACGGCGACCTGCCCCTGCTAAACGACGATCCTGCCACGCCCAACGAGAAATATTTTTCCCATGTAGATTACATTGTAGATAAAGCGGCTTCGTATCATATCAATATAGCCATGCTGCCCACCTGGGGCGATAAAGTATTTAAAGATCGCTGGGGAACGGGGCCTGAAATTTTTAACGAGCAGAATGCAGCAGTGTATGCAGGCTGGCTGGCCAACCGGTATAAAGACAGAAAAAATATTATCTGGATACTGGGTGGCGACCGCATTCCCCGGAATACTGATCTTGCCATCTGGCGTGCAATGGGCAGTGCCATTATGAAGGCAACATCAGACAAAGCCATTATCAGTTTGCATACCCAACCCAATGCACTGGGTTCGGCAGAATGGTTTCACCAGGATGCCTGGCTGGCATTCAATATGTTTCAAACAGGTCATTGCAGAGATGCAGACGTGTATGAAAAGATCCAGGCCGCTTATAACCTGGTGCCGGCTAAACCGGTGATAGATGGTGAACCGGTCTACGAAGATCACCCGGTATGTTTTAATGCAAAAGATTTGGGCACTACCAGCGCATTTGATGTAAGAAGATCGGCCTGGCTTGACTTGTTTGCCGGTGCGTTTGGCCATACTTACGGGTGTCATGATATATGGCAGTTCAATTCAAACAATCATGAACCGGTAAATGGTCCGCACTATAACTGGCAGGAGGCCATGGATTTGCCCGGCGCCGTTCAAATGAAATACCTGCGGACATTGATAGAAGCATTTCCCTATACCGAAAGGATACCCGATCAATCCATCATAAAAGAAAATAATTATACCCCTGCTGAAAGAATACAGGCTACAAGAGGCAATGATTATTTATTTGTATACAGTTGCGCGGGCAAACCCTTTACCGTTATCCCGGAGAAAATAAAAGGCAGGCAGCTAAAAGGGTTTTGGTACAACCCGCGCAATGGGAAAACAACAGCCCTGAATGTTGTTGAAAATACGACTGAAAAAGAATTTGTCCCCCCGTCAAAGGGATATGGACAGGACTGGGTGCTGGTATTGTTCGATGCGGAAAAGAATTACAAATTGTAGCTCAGATCATAGTTCTGCAAAACAACTTGCGCTAATTCTGTATCCTTTCCTTTTCGTCCCGCGCACCATTCATTTGTCTTTCACGGCCCTTTGTACCAGCTCCAAACGACCTGGAATAGGTGAGTTTAATAATGGGAAACATCGAAGATTCCAGATTAACCGATACATAGCTTTTAATAGAAAATGCTTCTTCGGTAACTGCGCCATAATGAATATTGTACCGTTCATCCGTTAATAAATCAGAAACGGATAGCTGAAAGCTGCCTGCATTCTTTTTCAATTCTTTTTTGATGCCTGCATTCAGTACGCCAAATCCATTTACTTTCTGTGTTCCGTTGTAAACAGCATTATTGTACCACCCCGAAATTTCCACAGAAAAATTGGCAGGCAGTTTAAATGTCTGGCTGAAATTTGCCGAATAGCCGAAATATCTTTTTTCAAGTGCTGTCTTTGTATAAGTGGCCCTGTATTGGCGGATGCCGCCGGCAAAGCTGTAATTCATGCTCCACCAGTTGTTTATTTTAAAAGGGAGGGTGGCCTGCAGGGTTATATTATTTTGCCAGGCAAGGTTTTGCGGCGAAATATACAATATATCCCTTGCAGGACTTTCGGTTAGCTGGTACCGCGCAATAGCATTGTCGTCTCTGCTAAACAGCAACGAAATAGACCATGTTTTGTAATTATATCCCAGCTTTATATTATTGGTAATAGTGGGTTGCAAAAAAGGATTACCCGTGTAAACCGCCGTAGGATCGCTGTATCCAACATAGGAGGCAAGATCGTTATAGGAAGGCCTGCTGATTCTTTTGGTATACGATATTTGCACAGTTGCATTGTCATTGATCTTTTTAGAAAAAAATACACTGGGAAACAGGGTACCTTGTTTGCGGTTTACAATATCAGCGCCAGTTTTTGAATTGTTCATATTTGTATAGGAATATTCATACCTGGTGCCTATTGTCAAACTTGTGGAAGCATTGAATAGCGTATTCAGCGATGCATAAGCAGCGCCGATGCCCTCCTGCATCAGGATATGGTTAGACGTCTCGTCATTACCCGTCCATGCACCGTTCAGCAGGCTTAGTATGCCCGACAAACTGGTGCTTTTGGTATACGCTCCTTTCAAGCCCGCTTCCAGCTTTACTTTTTTACTCAATTGTTTTGTATAGTCAGCCCTGGCCACCCCTACCTGTATACCCGTATTGGCGGTACCCATTTGTGGAGGAGAGAAAAGCGACTGGTTGTCGCCCGCCTGCACGCCATGCTTGTTAATAAAAGAACTTTGCACTTCATACCGGTTGCTGTTATTAAAATAAAGCCAGTCTGCACTAACATTTATTTTCTCACCGTTGCTGACCGCCTTTTCCAGGTAAACTGTATTGAGCAGGTTATTCCAGCGGTTGGTGCCCTGGTTAATGCTGTTAAAACGGAGCAACGAATCGGGCAAAACATTATAACCTGCATCAGTAACCGTAGATCCTGACAAATTGATTTTATTATAGGTAACACTGGCACCGATGGTTGTTTTGGCGTTTAATTTCAGGTCAATACCGGCCGTTGCATCATGGTTATTGCTAATGGCTTTTGTATCAAACCAGCCGGTTACAGATACAGCACCGCCCAGGAAAGGCATATCCTGGGAGCTTGCCACATACATGTCGGTATATGTTTTGTAGTGTGAAAAGGTGTAGGACCCGTATAAATTAATTCGCTTTGTGTTGTGAGAAAAGTTCATTGCGGTGGCGGTCTTTTCGGCTTTGCCGTAACCGCCTGTTATAGAAAGACTGCCACTGTCTCCCTGCCTTTTATTTTTTTTCAAAACAATATTAATGATACCTGCACTTCCTTCGGCATCATATTTGGCAGGTGGCGTAGTAAATAATTCAATGGTGGCGATATCGTCTGCACTCATGCCATCCAGCAGGCTAACCAATTGCTCCATGGATATCCTCATTAGTTTTCCATTTAGCATCACCACCACACCATTCTTTCCATTTAACGATATGCTGTTATCGCGATGATTGATAACCACACCGGGCGATCGTTCCAACACCTGCAAAACCGAACTCCCCTTCGTTAAGATACTGTTCTCCACATTTACAATGGTACCCTCCGGCCTTTGCTGAAACAATGACTTGCCTGCCCGTACCACTACTTCTTCCAGTTGCCTTTTTGCGGCCGTCATTACCAATGTTCCAAAGTTCTTTTCATTTTGGCCGGCTACCAGCGCAAATGTTTCTGAATACCATGTTTGGTAGCCAATAATGCTGATGCGCAACCTGTAAAGGCCAGGGGAGATATTATCCACTTCATAGTCGCCCATAACACCTGAAACAACTGCTTTTACCAGGGCAGAATCTTCCGTAAGCAGGCTTATGCTGGCAAATTGCAGCGGCAGGCTGTCTGTAGTAACCAGCTTACCCCTTAACTGACCATTTACCTGGAACAAACAACATACAAATAAGATAAGACAAAGCGCTTTCATATTTCCCTGTTTGTAAACAAAGAAAGGACGGCTCAAAAAAAATAACAAACAGGAATGATAAGAAGCCCTGAATAATTGATAAAATACAAAACCTGTTGGCCGCCGCGCAAAGGCAGCTGAAATGCAAGCGCGCCCTCTCAGATAATAAAAACATCCTTTCGTCAATTATCCTGTGCAGCTTATCAGTGATCTGCATACCAAATCAATAAAATTGATGTATTTTGGAATACGTCAATTAAACAACATGCAGGGTATTTTCTATCGTCTGCGGGTGAAAGAATGGTTTTACAGGTATAAACTATATCATATTCCGTTCTGGTTTGCCTACCATCTTACCTGGTGGTCAATTACCATTGGCAATCCATTTGCGGTTGTCAGCAACCTGGCGTCGCCCTATTTTATAAAATTTCTATTCTATGTAATTTTCCAGGCGCTTGCGGTATATTTCAACCTGTATTTCCTGATACCCAGGTATCTTGAAAAAAGCAGGTTTGCCGCGTATATTTCATTCCTTACCATAACTGTTGTTATTACAGCAATATTGATCGTTACCGGTTACTACGCCAGCTCATTGCTGTCGGGACAAACAATGGAACAGTTGTATGATTTGAAAAAAAATTATTTCAGTTATTTTTTCCTGGTCAACTCATTGCCCTCTACCGTGGCCAGTACTACACTTGCCATGAGTATTAAACTGGCAAAAAACTGGCTGCAAACACAAAGACGGCAGCAATTGCTTGAAAAAGAAAAACTGGAAACAGAGTTGAAATTTCTAAAGAACCAGTTTAACCCCCATTATCTTTTCAATACCATCAATTCCATTTTCTTTCTGATTCATAAAAACCCGGACAGGGCTTCTGCTTCACTGGCTAAATTTTCTGAATTATTACGCTACCAGTTGTATGAATGCAATGACCTGCAGATATCGCTGGATAAAGAGACCGGCTACCTGGAAAACTTTATTGAACTTGAAAAATTAAGGCAAAACAACAATATGGAGATTTCAGTTAACCTGAACCACACGCGCGACAACGATGCAGTGATAGCCCCCTTTATTTTGATGACGTTTGTAGAAAATGCCTTTAAACATGTTTCAAAACATACTGACAAACCCAACTGGATAAAGATTGAATTGCTTTTGCGCCGGCAGCAACTACAGCTTATTGTTTGCAATAGTGCGGCGCCCGGTGAACGAACCGCCATACCTTATTACGGTGGCATTGGCCTTGAAAATGTACAAAGAAGGCTGGATTTAATTTATCCAGGCAAATACCAGCTTGATGTAGAAAACAAAGGCGAAACCTTTGAGACCAGGCTTGTTTTGCAACTAACAGCACCCGTGCAAATGAGGCCCGTACAACAATCTGCCTGATGCTTAATTGCTGATTATGACAATGACCTGTATTATAGTAGATGATGAACCACTGGCCCGCGAAGGCATGGCCAGCTATGTCAGAGATACCCATTTTTTACTGTTAAAAGCTACCTGTGAAAACCCGGTGGAGCTGATGCAACTACTACAGAAAGAACCGGTAGATCTTATCTTCCTTGACATTCATATGCCCAAAATGAGCGGTATCGATTTTTTGAAGATAACACCCAGACCGCCGATGGTTATTATAACTACTGCATTCCCCGATTATGCACTGGATGGTTTTCGCTTTAGCGTGCTCGACTATTTATTAAAACCAATCACGTTCGACAACTATTTTAAAGCAGCCAACAAAGCCTGGGAATATTATCAACTGGTTTCAAACAATGCAGCCCTGCCTGCTCAAAAAAGCAAACCAGGTGTTGATTACTTTTTTATAAAATGCGCCAATAAATACGAAAAAATATTTTTTGCCGACATATTGTATATTGAAGCATTGCAGAACTACGTCACCATCTTTACCACCAAAGGCAAATACATTGCATTATTGCTGCTGAAAAGCCTGGAAGAAAACCTGCACGCCGAATCATTCATAAGAGTGCACAAATCGTATATGGTGGCAATAGATAAAATAACGTCTATAGAAGGTAATGAGTTAAGAATACAATCTGTCAGCATACCTATCAGCAGGAATTACCGCGACAAGGTAATGGACCAGGTGGTGAAAAATAAATTATGGACAAAATAAAATCTCCAATTACACGGGCTTAAACAGCTTTTATTGAAAAATTTACCATTTTTTCATTTTCCTGAAAACGATGGTTCGTCTTTGGTAAAAACCCATATGTTCGTACAGGCCAATAGCACGCTGATTTGTCAATGCTACATGAAGAAAGGACACAATATCATTTTTTTCATGAAGCTGACAAAGCGCTGCGATTAATTGCTGCGCATACCCACGACCGGTATAATTTGGTAGGGTACAAATGGCGCTCAACTCACTAAAGCCCGGTAGCCGCATACGCTCTCCTGCCATGGCCACCAGCCTGCCCTCCTGCCTGATGCCCAAATAGCTACCCAGCAAACGGGTGCCGGTTTTATAGTAGCCCGGCTGCACGGTGTTAATAAGATCAAACATTTCATTGGCATTGTTCCCGTCAAGCGCTTCAATGACGGCCGAATTTCCTTTTACTGCCGTCTGTGCAACTCCAGCTTCCTTCAATACCATTTGTGCACAGGGCAATTCGTATTCCACCAACCAACTGGCAGGCAATACGGGCAACCGGTCTCCAATAATATAAAACGATTCATCCCTGGCTATAAAGTCATCCAGCGTTATCATACTGCCTTTGTCTCCATTCCTACAAGCGGTAAATGGCAACACATCATGCCGGTATCGTTTTGCCTCATTGGTTCCATATGCAAAATGGGCATGAAGGCTGCTGAGTGCTTCCCATGCGGGATTGTCTAAAACGGATTGATTCATTGATAGCCTGTAAAATTACCGATACACGAGCCGCCCTTTTTTATTACACGTTTTTTGAGAAATGCTAACACAGTTTTATAACATCCATATCCAACAACTCACCCAGCTTTTTAATTTTTGAACCTATATGCCCAATGCCAACAGCACAATGGTGGGCCGGACCATGACTATTCCAATCGTTAACAAACTTTCTTGCGCCGGCGGGAAACCTATAGCGGCTGTTGGTATTGCCTATTTGGAGAACCGGTCCTTTCACCGATTCGCCTTCTGCTACCAGCAACAGCAGCCCGCCATTTTTCGTCTCTACCACTGAAAGCAGGGTAACAGGGCCATTTTTTACCGACATTTCAACGGACAGGCCCTTGCCCACTTTTCCATGATATACTTCCAGCGGCCTTACTTTTGTTTTTCCTTCGGCGATGGCTATATGCCCGGGACCATCGTGGCCCATTAGCACTACATCGTCCGAAAAATCAATGGCATAATATTCTGTAAACGATCCCCCCGCGCCAAAAGCATCCATGATTTTCATGGCCTGCGCATTTTTTATTTCATATTCGCCTGCAACGGGTATGCCCCTGGCGGTTAATATGGAATTGCCCAGAATAATGGAAGCAATAGCCTCTTCATTTTCGGGGTTACCTGTACCTTTATAGTAATAGGCCATCGAACCCAGCTTATGTTCCTGCACCAGCATGTCCAATGCAACGGAAGTAATGGCCGATTTCTCCAGTTCGGCCGCGACACAGTCCTCCTGTATATCGAAGACCTGGTAAAAAAGCGCCAGCCGGTCTTTTATTTGCGTTTGACTTACTTTCTTTCTCAGCGATACCAATTCTTCTACTTCCAGCAATTCTATATGACCGCCAAAATGGGCATACTGCCGTGTAAGATCACTGTAAATATCCAGCATACCGCTGTAGTAATGCCCCATACAGCCAAGGCGGTTGTAAAACATGGTATTGGCCACACTGGCTGCTTCAACCCATTCTGTTATCTCCCTCCAGCAGGTAGGGTCGTTGTGCAACATTCCGGTAACCTGGTGGAAACGGATACCTGTGCGGTTGAACACATTGGCAATTTCAGGCACCGGGCAGGCAGAACAAAAAGCCAGCCATTCGCCCGTCATTTTGGTTCTGTTGTCCATTGCATTAAAGGATGTATAATCAATAGCCGCTTCGGGAGAAAGATTAAGTATAATCACCGGCACTTTTGCCCGCTGCACTACCGGCAATACCGTAGATGATAATGCATATGTTGTAACGTAAAGAAAAATAATGTCTGCATCTTCGGTTTTAAACAGTTTACCCGCCGCAAAGGCTTTATCTGTATTATCTACAAGACCTGCATTGATTACCACGCCGTGCATAGCTGCAAGGCGCTGGTGAATGATTGCAAGATAACCTTCCAGCCTTTCCTTCAGTCCTTCAAATTGCGGCCAGTAGGTATCGAGCCCAATACCAAACAAGCCAATTTTTAAAGAATTATTTTTCATTTGATTAATCATGTTGGTGGAACAGGCAAATTGATGCGTATGAAACAGGGGGCGGTTTAATGATGTGTTCAACGTTCCTGCAATTTATGTAAGTACCTGGTTAAACTCCAGCCGTTCTCCATCGGGCCCGGTAATATTAAAGTATTTACAGCCTTTTTTCCAGAAAGGAAGAAATACCGGTGCCTGTTCTATTATTTGAAACGAAGCATTTTTTAGCTGGCTGAAAACGACGTCAATATCATCTACATCAAACGCTATGTGATCAATATGCCCGTTTTTCCTGTTTTTAACTTCATCTGTTTGTTTGGCCGGCAGCTGGTAAAGCTCAATAATAACCGAGTTATTTTTCATCATAATACAGGTGCCGTCTCCATCGGATGTGGTAAAAACCGACTGCA
>Ga0207680_10000045_pt1 | contig 62604 bp, 88 predicted proteins | sample KBSS23metaG_FD_184321 | JGI IMG/M metagenome (GOLD analysis project Ga0207680, IMG submission 184321) | Switchgrass rhizosphere microbial communities from Kellogg Biological Station, Michigan, USA - KBS S2-3 metaG (SPAdes) (version 2) | ecosystem: Host-associated > Plants > Roots > Rhizosphere...
CGCCTACCTCACCCAGCAACTCCCCGTCGCGGTCGCTGGGCGGCCGGTGAGTTTCGAGGTGAAGGAGGAGACCTACAAGAACCAGACGAGTCTCAAAGTGAAGTGGCTCGGGGGGGTCCGCGGTGCGTCTCAGGACGAGGTCGCTTCCTCCGTCGCGGACTTCTTCGGCGGACGTAAGGCATCGCCCGGGAGGGACTTCGAGCGGCAGGCGGCGCAGGCGGCGGAGAGCTTTCCGGTTCCTGATGAGGACGACATCCCGTTCTAAGGGGGACCCGCTGGCGGCGTCGGCTGCCGTGGCCGGCGCCGCCTATCCGCGCCGAGCTCCGCCGCCAGGCCGAAGCGGCGAAGGCGCGGCCGAAGTAGGAAGGGGGGTTGCGGTGGTTGTATGGCATCCCGTATACTCACGCCCTAACCTGTCGGAGGCAAGATGCCAAGCACCAAACAGATCGGGGCCGTGCGGTTCACCCGGAGGGATACCCTGGATGCCCTCCGGGAACTCTCCTGGAGCTCCGGGCGGCACCAGACCGTCGTCATCCATGACCTCGTAACCCTCTTCGGTCCCGCCTACCTGCGGGCTCTCGCCGCAGCCGATCGCACCATGGTAGACGTCGCGAGTCGGGCCAGCGACTTCGGCCTCCCCGGGGAGGCCGCTCCCGGTGGTCTCGCGGCGGAGAACGCCTGATGTACGGCAAGATCTTCGAGACCATCTTTGACTCCTCCATCATGGAGGAAGACATCGAAACCCGCTACGTCTGGCACTGCATGATCGTCCTCGCGGACGTCGACGGGAACGTCGACATGACCGAGGAAGCACTGGCCCGGCGCATCAATGTCGCGGTGTCCACAGTGTCCACAGCCGTCCACAGATTGACGCAACCTGACCCGCGAAGCCGCTCCGCGGCCGAAGATGGTCGCCGGCTCGTCCTGCTCGACGAACACCGCTCCTGGGGCTGGCACCTGGTCAACCGAGAGCGCTACCGGGACATCCGAAGTCCTTTAGATCGAAGGGATTACTTCCGAGAACAGAAGAGGCGCAAGAGGGCGGAAGTCAAGATGTCCACATGTGGGCAAAGTGGACAGCGTGGACGGTCCACCGTGTCCACCAAGGCAGAGGCAGAGGCAGAGGCAGAGGCAGAGAAAGAGGAACATCCTCGCGCTACCGCCCCGCTCACGCCTCGCAGCGGTAAGCGCGCCGCCGCTCCGCGTCGGGAGAGAGCGCCTGACCCCATGGAAGGCTTCGAGGAGTGGTACGGCGCCTACCCCCGGAAGAAAGCTCGCGGCGACGCCGAGAAGGCGTGGAAGCAGACCGCCCCGAAGCGAGTACCGCTCCCGGAGATGCTGGCGGCTCTGGGGCGGGCAGTGCGGGAGTGGCGGGCCGAGGGCAGGCCAGCCGACAAGATCCCGTATCCCGGGACCTACCTTCGGGGCCTGGGCTTCCTGGACGCGGCCGACGCTCCGCTTGGTCCCGCCATCAAGGTCCCCGACCGCCTGCCCAGAAGTCGAGCCCTCGATTTGCAGGAGCGTCTCAAGGGAGAGATCGAGGAGCGCCCCGACTTGGACGCAGGCGAAAAGAAGAGGCGCCAGAACCTGGTCCTCGACCTTTCGGCCGGCCCCTTTGCCACGGAGGCCAACCTCCTGGCGGCAGCGGAGAAAGGGAACGCCCCACCCGGCCACGCGCACACCCTCCTGACCCAACCCCTTCGCCCTCGAGAGGCCCACAATGGCATGGCTTGACGAGGCGATGGCGGATGCTCCGCGGGCGATCGAGGCGGAGAGGGCGGTACTTTGGGCGGTGATTAACTACGACGATCTCCGGGGAGCGGCCGATGACCTGACACCTGAAGACTTCTATGCAGATTCGCACCGAGAACTCTTCGCTGCGATACGGAAGCTCTGGTCAGAAGGGGAGACGGTCGATCCGGTGACGATCTCCGCTGCCATGGGAGAGGAAGCCTGGGAGCGGGCGGGGAGGTTCGCGTTTCTCGCCAGCATGGAGGCACCGCTCACGGTCGACTTCCCGGCCTGGGTTCGGGCGGTACAGGAGGCGGCAACCCGACGTGTGGCCATCGTCGCCGGGGTCCAGCTCGTACGGTTTGCCCGGGAGAACTCGGCCGCGCTTCCCGAGACCCTCGACCGGCACCTGAAGCGGATCGACGAGGCGCGTTCCCGAGTGGGGGTTGTCGGGGGCTTCCTCTCGACCGGCGAGACCGCGGACGAGGCCGACCCTCTGGCGCCAGCAGTGGACCGGGGGGAGGCGGCGCACTTCGGTCTCCCCGGCCTCGATGCAGCCGACCTGCTTTTTCCGGGCACGGTGACGACTCTGGCAGCTCGGCCCGGGCACGGGAAGACCGCCTTCGCCCTTCAATCCGCCGCTGCTTCGGCGGTCGACCACGGCCAGGCGACCGCGTACCTGTCGCTCGAGATGGACCGGCGCGAGCTCTTCCAGCGGATCTTGTCGGCGCGGGCCGCCGTGAACTACACCGCGATCCGGCGCCGCCAGATCCCCGCTTCCGAGATGGGGAAGTGCCGCCTGGAGATGCGCGAGCTCCGCGGCGCGCCGCTTTACACCGACGACAGGCCGGCCGCCCGGGTCGAGGACTTCGGGGCGGCCCTCCGCAAGCTCCATCGGGCCCAGCCGACCCTTCGGTTGGCGGTCGTTGACTACCTCGGCCTGATCGAGCTCCCGCGCTCCTCCGACCCGCACAACGCCAGAATCGGAGCAGTGACCCGCGAACTCGTACGGCTCGCCCGCGAGCTCCATCTCGCGATCCTACTCCTCGTCCAGCTCGGCCGCCGCAACGAACAGGACAAGCGCCCGCCGCTGCTGACCGACCTAGCTGATTCCGACGTCATCGGCAGGGACAGCTACGCGGTGCTCGCGATCGACCGCCGAACCAATGATGAGGGCGTCGTCGACCAGGAGGGGCACATTGCCGTGCTCAAGCATCGCGGCGGCCTGCAAGGCCAGAGGTTCAAGGTCCGCTTTCAGGGGCAGTATCAACGCTTCATCGAGTTGTCGGACAGGGAGGAGCCGCCGTGGTGACGGATGAGCGAGAGATGCAGCGGCGGGCGCTGATCGCAAGGATCGCGAGGCGCCAGGCAGAGGGAGCGCCCGTCGAAGAGTTGCGAGCCATGTTCGACATGAAGCAGGCGATCGGGCGGCGGCTCGCCGAAGAGCGGAGGGGCCGCGTTTTCCAATCCAATCCTTTTCGGAGGCCAGTATGAACGAACCGACAGAAACCCCACTTCCCGCGCTTTGGCAGAAGTTCCTCGACCAGGTCGCGCTGAAGGCCGGCGGGGGCGCACCCGCCGCAACCGAGGACGGGCCGTACCGGGCCATGCAGCTCTACCTCGACATCGAGGAGCGGGCGGTGCGGCTGGCCGAGCTCGTGGAACCCGCCGTCAGCCTACCGCTGGCGCATCGAGACGCGCATGTTGAGATCGTTCTGCATGTTGCCACCACTGTCGCCCGCCACCTCCGGGCCCGACTCGGTCTGCCGGTAGACCCGACCCCCTAACCCTTGACAGCCGGCCGCGCGCCGGTGCTACAGTTGCGGAGGCGAAACTAATGAACCCGACCCACTTCCCCGAAGCCAACCTGCGCCTCCTGGCGCCCCCATCTATGCCGGAATGCCTGCCGCTGTCGGTCCACAGATACGCCGCGCATCAAATCCCGGCCGTGGACGAGCTATCGGCGCAGGAGTACCACGACCTTACGACCGCCGAACCATGCACCTGCCAGACGCTGCAATCGCTGCGAGAGCAGGCGACTGATCATCATGAGCCGACCTGCGCCAGGCGTCTCCAGGAGGAGCGCATGAACAAGCCGTCCCCGGTTGTTACGGAGCCGGGCGGCTACATCTCACGCTGGCTGCCAACCCCGGAAGAGCGGCATGCCATAGCAGCCGGCGGCGCGGTCTGGGTCTATGTGGTAGGCGACGGGAGCCCGCCGCCGATTGCGGTCTCGGGAGTGAGTCCGTTCGGACAGCCCGAGGCCGGTGGCGATCCGGCGGCGATCTACCGGCCGGGGATCGAGGTGGCGGGGGGTGAGGTGGAAGCCTGGGCCAAGCGGAGAGCTCATATGGACCGACTTGCCGCCGAGGACGACGCCGAGGTCGCGCGGGAAGTCGCTCGCGGCCTTCTCTCGCATATGGAGGCCCGCCAGGAGCCCGGCGCCACCGCAGCCCCTGCGACCCCGACCGTTATCGCCCTTGCTTACGGAGGCAAGGTCAACGTCGACGAGAGAACGATGGAAGGAGGCGCGCTGGTGACGGTTCTCAAGACCGGCGCCGCCGGAGCGGTCTTGACGAGGCAGGACGCGATCGATGTGGCGGACGAGCTCCTGAGGCGGGCGAACGGCGAAACGCAGGGCCCCGCCGCCGAGAAGGCCGCGACAGCGTGACCGCCCACTACCACACCCACCACCACTACGGCGGCCACCGGCCGCTCGAGGAGAAGATCATGGCACTTACCGAAGCCGTCAAGACCCTCGTCGACCAGGTGGCCGCGACCCGCGGTGCCGTCGATTCCCAGACCGCCCTCGTCAGGGGCATCCCGCAGATGATCGCCGATGCCATCGCCAAGGACCGCGCCGCCAACCCGAGCCTGACGGCCGAGGACTTCTCCGCCCTGGAGAAGCTCCGGGCGGATCTGGCCGACGAGAAGACTCAGGTGGAGCTCGCCGACGCGCTGGTGGCGAACCCGGAGGGCGGCACGCCGGCGCCCGTTCCTGGCGAGCCGGCCCGCCCGCTCATGGAAGCCTAGAAACGAACGAAGGGCGGGGGGTGAGAGCCCCCCGCCGCAGTACTTCTCAGCTCGGTTCGACGTCGATTTCGACCTGAAGCCCGACCACCCGGAAGCCCGACCCGCCGCCCTCCTCTTCAGCCCCCTCCGCCCTTTTCTGCTTCATCGCCATCCATGACTCCAGGAGCTTGAAGCGAGCCTGAAAGGCACCGGGGTCGATCTTCGCCGCTCGCGCCTCCGGGCTGTAGAGCATCCGCAGGTCGTGCTCGATGAAGCCCTCCCTGGCGTCCGCGGGGGCGAGGGCGGCCAGGGCGGCGACGTCGGGAGGCGTTTCGAGGCCGAGGATGGCCTCGAGCTCAAACATCTTCTCGGCGAGCTGGACCTGGCGCCAGAGGAGCTGGTCGATGATGGCGAACCACGCCGGATCTGCCGCAGCCGGGCGCGCGACCCGACGGGACTCGGTCCGCGGCTGCATGACGCGCCGCACCAGCACTTCGGCCTCCTTCGAGATCTTCGCCTCCGGAGGGATCTCGATGTCGATCGCCTCCCGCGTCTCGGTCTGGGTCGAGGTGCCGGCGGAGCTCTTCCCGAGCTCCTCCCAAGCCCTGCGCTCGGCCATGAGGTAGACCTGGCGCAGCGCCTCCAGGCGGTCGTACTGGCGCCGGAACAGTTCGGCGCCTTGGGCGTTGTTGCCGGCCGTCATCCGGCCCTGCAGCTTGCGGAGGTCCCGCCGAAGCGTCTGGATCGAGAGCCGGGAGTAGGCGGCGAACTCCTCGACCGCTTCGGGCGGGAGTCCGCGCTCCGTCGCCACCCGGCGGGCCTCTTCCGCGCGCACCCGGTTGAGTTCGTCCAGGATCTCGGCCGGGGACTTCAGCTCGCAGCGGCCCTGAAGGAGGATCGAGAGGTCGCGCTCCCAGACGATAAGGTTGGGGCGCTTCGCTGGGGTGCCCTGGCCGGGATCGCCCTTCTTCTTGGCCATCTAGTCGGCCTCCAGGGAACGGATGGCTTGTCGGCCGACATGCCGCAGCACCTCTTGGTAGAGCGCTAGAAACTCTTCGTCAAGGAGATCACAAGTGGAACAGATCTTCATGTCTTCGATCTCCTCAGAAAGGCGAGAGCTCGTTCTCCTATGAACTGACCGTAAACAGGGGGAATGGCCTGGCTCAGGTATTTCATCGGCATCCAGTCGATGCCCATGGCGGCCCGGGCGTCGTCGACGCTAAAGGTCTCGCGGGTGATGTTCTTGCCGTAATCGCTGCTCGTGTGGCTCTGAGGGACCGCTCCCGTTACGCTCATGGTCGCCTGGGCGTCGAAGCATTCCTGACACACGGGCATCGGAGTGCCCGAATAGCCGTACTCGCCGTCTCCTCTCATCAGGACTACGGCGGGTCGTCGGCAACCCAGGAACGCCCGGCAAAGGACGGGTCTACCATCCCAGTTGGTCGGGCTGATCTCGATCGCGTGGCCGGTGACGCTCAGCGATCGCCGAACCCATCGCTCCCGGTTCGAGTCGAGGCCGCTGCCGGTGACGGAGAGGGCCTGGCGCGGCGTGTTGGAGGAGTTGCAGCGGTCGCCCGTGACGGTGATCACCGCCCGCTCGCGGGCGCCCTTGCCCGACAGGCCGTGGGTGCCGGTAACCGTCAGAACCTCGCGCTGGAGGACGTCCAGAATGTCGGCGGCGGGTTCGAGCCCGAGACGTCGGCGGGCCGCTTCGACCGCAGCTTCGTTGAAGATTGTGGCCTGCCGGGGATCGCCCTTCTCGCCACCATGCCAGCACCGCGGCGGCTGGCGTTCGGGGCAGAAGCTCAGCTCAAAGAGCCGATGCCGGCGGATCTCCGCCCGGCCGTCCGGGGTCTGGAGCCCGAACATCGTTCCGCAGAGCACCACGAGGTAGGCGCCGCCCAAGGGTGCCCCTGGGACGTTCTCGATCGAGTAGGGGCCGCCCCAGGCCCGCAGCCGCTCCCGGACGGGCTCGATCAGGTCCGGGTACTCACGCCCGGGGTGCAGGTGCCGCAAGCTGCTGTGCGCCTGGCAGGGCGGGCTCGCGTGGACGAAGTCGAAGCCGTCGAGCGGGAAGGTGAGGGCGTCAGCCTGGACGAAGGTGCCGCCGCGGTAGTGCTTCGCCAGGTCCCGGATGTCGACGCCGGTCACCTCGAAGCCCGCCCGGCGAAGTCCTTCCGACATGCCACCAGCGCAGCAGAAGAGATCCAGGGCGCGCGGTCGACTCACCGTTTCGCCCCCCGCCACTTCGCCACCCAGTCTCGCGACGTCGCCTCGACCGCGCCAAGCCGAACCGCCCGCGCCCTGCGCCCGACCGTCAGGTCGAAGTGCTCCGAGGGCAGGCCGGTATCCTGAAGCCAGCCTGTCTTTAGCCCCAGACGCCCGGCGAAGGCGATCAGCTCCGCCGTCGACTCGTCGGTCCACATGTGGCAGCAGCCGGCGCGGAAGCACGATGGCCCGCGGCCGGGGAGGAAGAGCTGGTCGACGAAGATCAAGACGCCTCCCGCCACCCGGCCTTGCGGAGCAGCTCCTCGCCCCTGGAGCCGCGCTTGACCTGAACGGAGCCATAGCCCCGGGTGAGGGTGACGATCGAGGTAGGGGCCCGCCGCCGCTCCTGGACCGCGGCCAGCTTGCGGCGGATCTTCTGGCTATCCACGGGCGCCCCCTTTCTCCCTGCCGGGGTCGTGAATCATGGAGGGGCCGGACTGGCGCCCCCACCACTGGTGCCAGCAGTCGAGGCAGGCGAACGGGGCGTTCCTCGGGCCGTCCTCCTTGCCCAGGCGGTCGACCCGCTTCCCGCCGCAACGCGGGCAGGTCTTCTGGGCCTTGCGGTTCGTGGGTCTCAGGCAGTCCTCAGCCACGGATGTCCCCCTTCCCAAGCTCCATCCCCGCCGCCCGCACGAGCTCCGCGACCGAGGGCGCCTTTCCGCCGGCAACGAGCGCCTGCGCCCGAGCGAGAAGGTCGCCGTCCAGTTCCAAGGCGAACTGCCGACGTCGCGGGGCGGTTGGGGTGCCGACCTCGAGCGCCTGGCCGGCCTCCAGGCGCTGGACCAAGACGAGGAGCGAGACCCGGAGCGCTCCCGCCCGGGTGAGGGTGCCGCGGTGGCGATCGACGACGGCGAGGACTTCCTCCTCCAGGAGCGGCGTGATCCTGACCGGGGTGGGCGTATCGCGGGGCGGGCGACCAAGGCGGGTCACCAGTCTCCCTCCTCTACGTCGTCGTACTGCTCTTGGAAGGTCTCGCGGTGCCAGCCGGCTTCGGCGAAGTCGGCAACGCGGTCCTCGGGGACAAGAAGGGGCTCGCAGTCTTCTTTGCGCAGGGTGACCAGGTTGGTCGGCTCAGGTACCCCGGCTTCCTTCTCCGCCTCCAGGTAGGTCATCGCTCGCCGAATCGCCTCGTAGGCCAGCTCAGTCATCACCTGGGGTCGCGCCGCCACGATCGTCGCCAGCCCCGCCAGCACGTCTTCTCGGCAGGGGGCGCTCACGGCAGCACCTCAATCCTCTCGACCGGGTGCAACTCAGTCCAGCCATGCGGGATATCCGACTCCACCCAGCGCCCGCACATGCGAACGTGGGCGCCTCGTACGGGCCGGGAAAGGGGCCCGGAAGGAACTATCTCCCCCAGGACGCACGCCCGCCGCCTCTCCGGCATGCGGCGCTCCGTGGAAGACGGGCAGAGCCAGACATGGATATCCCCGTCCCGCTCCGTCCGAACGCTCTCGACGAAGCCCACGGCGCAGACCGGGGCACCCCACCGGACGGCTGGGTGACGGAACTGCGAGAGGTCGGCCGCGGGATGGTCGGCGGCCTTGGCGGCGAGCGGCAGGAGGAGGGCAAGAAGGGTCAGCACAACCGCGCGGAAGTGCGGGAAAGCCGCTCTGACCTCCTCGGCGGTCGAGTGGGTCATCCAGGCGCCGCGCTTCCGCACCAGCTGCACGGGGCCGCTAGTAATGACGCCCGACTCCTCCCCGTAGCCGTGGCAAAGGAAACCGAGCAAGTCTCCACTAGGCTCGAAGTAGACCCTCCTTCGAGGCCCGAGGTTGCGGGAACGGTCGCCAGGGCGAATAATCCGCCCGCCTCGGAACCGTCCGCGGAAAAAGCCGCGGAACCAGGGCGTATGTACGATTCCGTAGAGCGACAGGGCGACGGCAAGGACGAAGCAGGCGACGAAGGGCGCGGGGGACGAGGATGGGTTCATTTCGGGAATCCTTGTGGGGAAGGGGCGACCACGCGGAAGATCCCGGGGAAGGCAGCGGCGATCATCTCGGGCCCGGCGGTGGTCACCCAATTGCCGCGCCGATTAGAAAGCAGCACGCCGCCGCTTGCGAGAAAGGACGTCGTTCCCGGGTCGTACCGCCCAAGATAGCCCAGGAGCTTGGTGCCCGGCTCGCCGTAGACCGGCGTCTCGCTCGCTTGGCGCGGGGCCGGCGCGGGCTCGCCCTCAAAGCGGTCCCGACGTTCCATTTCGAGACGGTCCTGCTCTCGCCAGTCGGGCCACTTGGCGAGCAACAGGGCCGCATGTTCGAGCGCGCGAGCGGCGCCTTCGTCCCCTGCCGCGCCGGCCTGGGCGGCGAGCCGGTAGAGCTGGTGCTTCGCACCGTCCCTGGTGAAGGGGAGGCGAAAGCGACCGCCACGGAGGATGCCGCGGAGGATCGGCGGCGGGGGGGGCGTGTCGGAACGGCGGCGCAGCGCGATCATCGCTCGAGCCCGCCGATAAAAGCGGTCGCCGAGTAACCACGCTCCGAGCGCGATGGCGCCGAAACCCACGAGCTGCAAGAACAGGTGAACGTCCGGGATGAACAGGCGCATGTCAAGGCTCCTGCGGGACATCGTGCCCGAGAACGAGGGCCTCGTAGGCCCATTGACGAAGTTGGTTTTGGTCGAGGCAGGGCGAATCCCCGCCCCCGATCCGAGCGAGCCAGCGCTTCAGCCGCTCGACCTCGACGACGGCATCCGCCACCTCCGGCCGCGCCTCCGCCGCGCAGAACTCGACATCAGCGGCACGCTCGGCGCTCCAGTCAGGTCCGTTGGTCAGGCGGAAGTGCTCCGCGCACACCAGCCGATCGCCGGCATTCCCGGTCCGGCAGATGGCCGGATTGTCGCAGTCCAGCGAAGCGCAGCGCTCACCCAGGGAAGCCGCCGCGCTCACCGCCCCGTTGCCTCGCCCGCTCCGGACTCCTCGATCATAAGCGGCGGCAACGAGCGCTCCACCAAGTAGGCTCAAGAGCATGGAAACGGTCGCGAAGGAAACGGTAACGCAGTCGCTACCCGGCAGCTCCCCGGCGCGGATGATCTGACACGCCACCGCTCCCGACGCGTACGTCTCGACATTGCGCAGCTCCCAGAAGCCGAGGACGAGACCCTCCAAGGGGTGCGACCCGCTCGAACCGCTCACCGCCCCACCCCCAGCGCCAGCAGGCACTCGGCCACCCGCTTGGAGAGGCCCTTAGGGCCGGCGACTTGAGCGTGCATCTTCCGGGCAGAGCGCTCAGTCGGCATATCGTCTACGGGGTCTCGCGGCAACGTGGTGGACAACCTATTGCGGAAAAGCCGCAGACAGGCGTCGGTCAGGCCCTGGGCGTGTTCCACGGCGCGCGCTCCCCCTATGGCGTAGCCTGCGATGACGCCAGCAGCCCGGTTGACGGGCTTCCATTGTTCGTGATGGTCAAAGTCCGTGGGCTGGTACTGGCAGGCCGGTACCAGGAAGCCGGTGACGATCCGGTCGGCCAGGGCGGCGACGCACTCTTTCGATCGACTGCTCTCGATCTCCTTGCTCAACTTCTCGGTCATCTCGTCCTCCTCTTCGATGTATTGAACAGTACTACATTTTTCAGACTAGTGCAAGTCCTTCCTGCACTAGTGCAAAGGCGAGTTGCACCAGTGTCCGGAGGAGCGGGGTGCTACCCTTCCCCTCGTGCGCGACCTCCCGCTCTACCCCGGCCAGATCCGCGCCGTCCAGGCCCGCGGTCGGGAACTGCTCCTCGCCGCGGAGCCGCGGGCCGGCGCCTCCTACGCGCTCCGCGTGGCGGCCATCCTCCGGGCCGCGATGGAGGAGAAGATCGAGGTCGTCATCGCGGCTGCCGACGACAGGACGGTCCGCGAGCAGCACATGGAGGGGCCGGGCGGGATCTGGGATCTCCTGCGGGAGGGGCCGGGCCTCGCGACGGGCGATGTCCGCTGGATACCCGGCGGCATCGCACGGCTCAAGAACGGCTCGACCATCCAGCTCACCACCTGGGAGGCGGCCACCCGCCGGTCCTGCGACCTCCTCCTCCTGGACGACGGGGACGCGATCGGGCTCCCGCTCTTCCAACGGCTCCGCGAGCGGGCGCTGTCGGGGCCAGCGAAGAGCGAGCTCCCCAAGCTCGTCCTCGTCTCGCGCCGCCCCGATGAGGGCTGGGTCCGGGAGCACTGGCGCGGGCTGAACGGCGACGGGGGCCGGGCCGCCATGCTCGCGGCGGAGCTCCCGGCAGCGCTCCGGGGGCGGGCCCTGGAGCTCGTCCACGAGAGCTTCAAAGACTTCATCGTCCGGCTCCTCCCTCGGTTCATCTGGTATCCGCACGTCGAGCTGATGGTCGAGACCGCGCAGCGAGTCATTGACGGCGAGATCATCCGCCTCCTCGTCTCCGCTCCGCCCCGCTACTTCAAGTCGCTCATCTGGGCGCGGCTCCTCCCGGCCTACTTCCTGTCGATCCGACCCTGGGAGTGGACCTGCGTCATCTCCTCCGGCAGCACGCTCGCCGAGATCATGAGTTCAGACGCCCGGGCCTTCTACCGGGACGCCGGACTCGCCTTCCGCGACGACTCGAAGCGCAAAAGCCTCTGGCGGACGCTTCGGGGCGGCGGCATGTACGCGGGCGGGACGAAGGGTTGGGCGTACGGCATCGGCTACAACCTGGGGGTGGTGGACGACCCCTTCCGCCGCTGGCAGGAGGCCATCAAGATCAGCGTGCAGGAGGAGGTCGAGAGCTTCTTCTGGGAGACCTTCTACGGTCGGCGCAACATCGACGGGCCCCTGCCGGCGGCGATCGTCGTAAACCACCAGGCGCTGGCGTACGGCGACCTCCGGGGCCGGCTTCTCAAGCGGGAGATGGACGAAAAGCTTCCGAGCGAGGGATGGACGGTGCTGAACCTGCCGGCGCTCGCGCGTCCCCGCCGCGAGCCCTGGCCCAAGACGGTCACGGTCATCCCCGACATGACGGCGCGGGCGGAGGGTGGCGGCCGGCGGCTTCGCATCCTCGGTGAGCCGCTCTGTCCAGAGCTCCAGGACCAGGACCAAGCCGGGCTTGAGCGCCTAGAGAAGATCAATGCCATCCTCTTCGCCGCCGAGCGTCAGCAAGACCCCTTCCCCGACCAAGGCGGCGGCCTCTTCGAGCGGTGGTGGTGGAGCTTCCCTTGCGCGCGGGAGGCGGTGCTCGCCGCCTGGCAAACGATCGAGAAGAAGGAACTGTCCGCGCTCATCCTTGCCCTCATGGAGTCGGGGGCGATCCAGGTCCTGGAGCGGGAGGGCCGGGCCTGGGACTATGCCGCCTCGCTCCGCGGCGAGGGGGACGCGACCGCCTCCTGCCGCGGCGGGATCACCGCCCGCCGGGAGCTGCTCTACACGGAGGCCAGGGAGTACTACTACCCGGCCTCCGCGATCAAGTCGCTCATCTTCGAGACCGCCCGCCAGGACGGGACCGGGGTCGAGATCATCCTGCCGCAGGACCCGGCCGCGGCCGGCAAGATCCTGGCGGTGGAGTGGGCGGAGGAACTGCGGGCCGAGGGCTACATTGCGGTGATCGTCTCGACCTCGGGCTCGAAGCGGGTCCGGGCCACCGGGCATGCTGGCGCAGCCATGCCTCTACGGGACGCCGAGGGGAACGAGGACGGGCGGATGGGTTCTTGCTACATCCTGCCGGACGGATGGAGCAAGAACCCATGGAACGCGCTCTTCTGCGACCGACACCAGGCCTTCGACGGCGTCACGAAGCCGCTTGACCTCGTGGACGCGACCAGCTACCTCTTCAACGAGCTCATCACGTCGAGCTTCCTGGCGGGCGGGGGGATCGGATAGACGCTGGCGGCGAGGATCATGGCGGCGCGCCGGTCGAGGCGGCGGGCCTCGACCGCGAGCCCGTCCAGGTCGTCGAGGAGTGCCCAGGCCGGGCTGCCGTAGGTGAACATCTGGAGCGGTGGCGACGGCCTGGAGCGCACCTTCAGGCTGCCGTGCCAGGAAACTCACGGACCCTGAGATCCTCTGGCCACTCCGACCAGTCGCCGCCCTTGCGGTCATTCAGGTAGCGATAGAAGCCGTCCGGCTTCTTGGTCTCGGAGCCGCGGTAGCTGATCCCGTCGGAGATGCCCTCGGGTCGAGCCCCCAACTGCTTGACAAAGCACGCCACCCCGGCCGTGCGGCACTGCTCGGCGACCGACCGCGCCCAGGCGATATCGAACGGCCGAGCGCCAGGGCCGGACTCGCCGCCGACGATGACCCAGTCGACATAGGCCGGCGCCGCGCCAAGGTCGATCGGCCCGAGCGCCGGCTCATAGCTCAGGAAGCGGACCGCAGCGGGCGCTCCGAAAAGGCGCGGCGCTCTCGCAACGAGGGTCGACTGGTCCTCTACGGAAGTGCCGAGCCACCAAAACGGCTGGGCTGCACCTAGACCCGCCTGTCCTACGCGCCAGCGGGGCGTGGTCGCGAGCCACTCCCGCAGCCAGGCCGATGCCCGTTCCGGCCGTTTCGTCAGCAGAAGCCAGTCCAGGGCGTGAGAGGTCGCGGCGATCAGCGCCATGAGCCGCGGGAGCTGCGCCTCCGTCGTCGGATGCTCTTCGAAGACGTCGCACATGGAACCGCAGAAGACGCGCCGCCGCTCGCCGGCTTTCTCGGCGTCCCGCGCCCACTTCAGCGGCTCGTTCCAGTGCTTATCGGCGAAGGTGCGACGCTCACCGGGCCCCCATACGTCCTTGCCATACCGCTTCGCGAGCGTCTCCGCGTAGCAGTGGGCGCAGCCGGCGGAGACCTTCGTGCAGCCCCAGACGGGGTTGAAGGTGTGGTCGCACCACGAAATTTCCGTCACTTGTCCCATGTCCTCACTCCTCTCTCAGGTCGAACTTTTTCGCTTTCCTCGCCAGATACTGCCGGGCCTGTTCCCTCGCCCAGCAGGCCCGGCACCGAGACCGCAGTATGGGCGTCCCGTCCACGCGGACCCGCTTGCCCTGGCGGCTGAAGTGGCGGAGGGTGGCAGGGAGCTCGCGGTCGCCCTGGTGCTCGGGGTCGCGGCAGAGCTTCCGGGGGGCGGCGGCGTCCTCGTAGGCCTCGCGGGCTAGGCGCTGGGCCTCTGCCTTGGTTGGGGCGCCGCCACGTGCGCAGCGGGTGCTGCTGGTCTGGGTCACTTGGACACCTCCTCTTCCCGCGCGAGGATCTCGAAGCCGAAGGCAAACCCAGCGGCGAAAGAGCCCACGCGGGTGCGCCAGAAGCGGTCGCCTTGAATCCGCGAATTCAAGATCTTGAGACTGCCTAAGTTGTCGAGTAGCAGGTTGGCGGCCGGCATACGGAGGGCTTTGAGAGCGGGAAACTTCTCGCCGTAGAACTGAATAATAATCCGGTCGAAGTCGAACCAGACCTTGACATCGGCGCTTAGCGGCGTGAGCAACGCCTCGATTGACGGGATCATCGTAGCAGCGGCGGCGCGGGTCGTGGTGTTCGGGGCGGTGGTGCTGGTCTCGGTTGCCATGAAGAGAGAATAGCCGATGTCATGGGACTTGTCAAGGGACTTTCGGGGGAATCTTTCAGCCGCCCCTTCTCGCCTCTTGCGTCCCCTCTGTTACACTCTCCGCCGTGGACCCCGCGCTCTACGCCCAGGTCAAGGCCGTCGCGCTACGCTTCTGCCGGCAGGTGGCGGACGAGGCGCTGCCGTGGGAGGAGGCGCTGGGCGAGCTGCGGCAGGAGATCGCCACCGAGCCCGTGGTCGGGCGCCAGGGGGAGCTGCAGGCGGTCGAGCTGGTGTTGGGCGTCGTCGCGGACTGCGCAGCGCTCGGGGCCCATCTCCCGAGATTGCCCACGCCCGCCGTGACCGTGGCCGAGCCCGCGAAAGGGCCGGTCGTCGCGCTGCCGGGGGGGCTCCGTGGATAGCTCCCGCCTCCCCTGGCTCGCCGTCGCCGGCTGGCTGCTCCTGACGCTCGGCGCCTGGGGATGGGTCGGGGTCGCGGCCTGGTGGGTCTGGCCGCTCTCTGTGGGCACAGGTCTCCTCCTCGCCGCGGCCGGCTACGGCTGGGCGATGACGGTCCACCTGCGGGCGGCGCGCGCAACGAAGCGGCAGGAGATCCCAGGTGAGGTCTCGACGTGATGCGGCGAGGGAGCGCCAGAAGGGTTCGCATGACCGCGCGGACCAGCAAGGGCACGGTCTACAGCGCGACCGTTACCAAAGGGGCGAGCCAGGAGACCCTGGAGGCGTTGGACGCCCTAGCGGATGCGGTTCTCGCCGAGTGGCAAAGCAAGCACCCGGTGCCGGAGCCCACCCCTTGAAGATCAGCCTCGCCCGCGCCCTCACCGAGGCGCCCGACCTGCGCAAGGCGAGCCGCGGCGAGGACGCCGCCCTCTCTCCCGTCCAGTTCACCGGCGGCTATGGCGGCTACGGGGGCCAGCCGCTTCAGACCGATTGGGACGAGCGGCGCGCCCACCTGGAGGGTTTCCAGGGCGCCGCCTTTCCGTTCATGTGCATCGACAGGCTGATGGGCGCCGCGGCCTCCGCCGCCTGGAAGGTCTACGAGACCCGCGGCAAGCGCCGCCGCCGGGAGTGGGAGGCTCAGGACGGCCACCCCTACCAGAAGACGATCGAGTGGCCGAACGAGTTCATCTCCCAGGCGCAGATGATCGCGCACAGCGTCCTCGCGATCTGCTGCGGTGGTAACGCGCTCTGGAGGGTGATCTACACCGGTAAGCGGTCCGACCTGATGCCGGCCGAGCTCGAGCCGATGTCGACCGCGCTCTGGCGGCCGGTCCCGGTCATGGAGTACGGCGCGCGGAAGATGGTCGAGCGGCGCGAAGGCGGGATGGAGCCGGCCCGATGGATCGAGGGCTACCGCCGCATCGACCGCCCGAACCTCCCGCTGGTCGAGCACTGGCGGGTGGTCCATGCCCAGAAGGTCGATGCCTCCCTAATCTGGGGGGGCTCCCCGATGCGCCCGCTCGCGCCGATCATCAACATGGTGCGGGCCATGATCGCCTGGAACGAGCGGCTGCCGAACAACCTCATGGTGCCGGCCGGCGCCTTCACGGACACCACCTTGAAGACCGAAGAACAGGTCAAGGCGAAGGCCCGGTGGCTGGCGGCGCGGTTCGCCAATCCGGAGAACGCCCGCGTTCCCCTGGTGATGGGGCCGGGGTCGACCTGGCAGCCCATGGCCCTCACGCCGGTCGAATGCGACTGGGACGCCTCCCTCACACTCTCCCGGGACACGGTGGCGAATGTCTTCAACATCTCGCCCACGCTCTTCATCTCCGACGCGAAATACGCCAACCTGGAGAGCGGCATGGCCCACCTCCTGGAGTTCGGTGGTGCCGACATGCTGAAGCTCCTGGAGGACGCCTTCAACCGGGCCTTCGTGCCGTTCTCGCGCCGCGGAGAGATCTACATCGCCTACGACCTCTCCGGGGTGCCGGGGGCGAAGGACACGCTGCCGCAGCGCCTGGAGGCGGCGGAGCGGGCCCGGAACATGGGCGTCCCGGTCAACAGCGTCATCGTGGGCATGGACCTACCCTTCGAGGCGGTCGAGGGCGGAGACGAGTCGCTCGTGCCGGGGACGTTGGTGCCGCTCAAGAAGACTATCGCCGAGGACGCGGCGGACCCGCTCTCGGAGCCCGACGACCCGGCCACCGAGGACCAGCCGCCCGTTCCCGTGGACCCGGGGAAGACGCCCGCGACCAAGCCTGCGGAGCCCGCGAATTGACACGCCGGGCACTTCCGGCGGAAACTTGAGGCCGACATGCTCAGCATCCCGATCGAAGTAGAGCTCGCGGCAGATGTCGGCAAGCGGGAGATCACCGCCTACGCCGCCGTGTTCGGCAACCGCGACCTCCAGGGCATGCGCGTGATGCCGGGCGCCTTCGCCAAGTCGGTCGCCGAACGCCTGCCGCAGGGGCAGATCAAGCTTATGCGGAACCATGAGACGCTCGTGGGAAACATTCGCCACGCCGAAGAGGACGGCTTCGGCCTCCTCACGGTCGGCTACGTGAGCAAGACGGCATGCGGGGACGAGTGCCTGGAGATGGTAAGGGACGGCTCGCTCTCCCGCTACAGCTTCCGGGCGAAGATCATCCGCGCGTCCGTCTCGATCGACGGCGAGGACCCAGACGGCTACCCGATCGAGACGCTCGACCTGAAGGAGCTGGGAATCAAGGAGTGCGGTCCCGTCGACCTCGACCCGGCCAATCCTCTCGCTACCATCCTCGCCGTCAAGTCGCTCGAAGCCGACATGCTCGACAACTTGAGCGAGCTGCCCTACATCTTAAAAAGCTTCACCCTGGCCCGGAAGAGCGCGAAGCTCTCGGCCGATGAACGGCGCGTTGCCCTGACGCTCCTCCGGCTCCACGAGGAGCTGGGAGCCCAGAGCGGCACGCTGAAGGCACTGCTGGCGCCGGAAAGTGGCACCTCGTCCTCCCGGACGACGCCGCCCGAGTCCACCCCCGCGGAAGCCGAGAAGAAGCACCCCGACCTGACCCTGCTCCTGGAGAGTCTCCGGAAGCGCGGCCGGATCGCGGCCTAACTCTCAGCACCCGCACCGCGCGGGGGAAAGGGCCGGCACGATGCCGACCGTGGAAGAGATCCAAACGGAAGTCGTGAAGAGCAACGAGGCAGTGAACCTGCGCCTCGCCGAGATCAAGAAGGAGCTGGACAAGAACACCGCCGAGCTGGAGGCAATGAAGGCCCGCGGCGAGCGGCCGGAGGCCTCCGCCGAGCACGGCAAGAAGATGACCGAGCTGGAGAAGAGCCTCGACGACAACCTGAAGGCCATCGCCGAGGCGCAGAAGGAACTCGTCGCCGTCAAGGGCGACCTCACGAAGCGCTGGGAGCAGATGGACGAGCTCCAGAAGGCCATGCAGCGCGGCGACGGCATGCCGGGCGGCGACGGCGACGCCTACAAGACCGCCGGCCAACGGCTCCTCGAGGTCATGGAATCCCAGCGTGACGCGTTCGCCGCGTACGGCGGCAACGGCGGCATCAAGGCCGACTCGCTTCCCATGCTGGCCATGAAGTCGTTCGGCAATGAACCGGCGTTCTTGGGGGTCCCCGCGGCCGAGGTCCGCAAGGCGCTCGGTACCACCGCGGCGGGCAACCTGATCCCGCCGCACTACGTGCCCGGCTACATGCCCCTCACCCGGCGGTCGCTTCGCATCAGGGACTTGATCCCGGTCGTGCCGATTGACCGAAACCGGATCGTCTACATTCGCCAGAAGGGCTTTACTGGCACCACCCCCTCGGCGGTGACGTCGATCACTCAGACCGGCGGGCTCGCGACGATCACCCAGACCGCCCACGGTTACGATGACCACGACCGCATCCTGATCGCGGGCGCCAACCAGGCTGGCTACAACATCGCCGGCTACATCAAGGTGCTCACCGCCAACACCTACACCATGGCAGTGGCCAGCGGTACCGTCTCGCCAGCGACCGGCACCATCACGGCTCTCCGCATGAACAACTACGGGAGCAGTGATTTCGTCGCAGAAGGCACGACGAAGCCGGAAGCCCAGATGTTCTTCGAAGAGCGGACGGCCAACGTCCAGACGATCGCCAACTACATGAAGATGACGAGGCAGTTGGATGCTGATATGCCTGGTCTGCGCCAGGGTGTCGACTCGGATCTGATCTACGGCGTTCTACGGAAAGAGGACATCGCCCTCCTCTACGCGACGGGCGCCGGGAGCCAGATTTCCGGCCTCCTTACCGATCCCGATATCCAGGCCTACAAGTGGAGCACCGGCACCCACGGCGACACCAAGACCGACGCCATCCGCCGAAGCCGGACGCTCCTCGAGCTGGCCGACTTCGAGGCCAGCGGGGTCATCATCCATCCGACCGTCTGGGAGCAGATCGAGCTGGAGAAGTCGACCACCGGGGAGTACATCTGGGTGGACAGCGAATCCTCCATGGCCGGCCTGAACCCCTACGCTGCCGGGCAGAGCCTGTGGCGCATGCCACTGGTGGTCACCCGCGCCATCAAGGCCGACACGTGGCTCGCAGGGGACTTCGCCCGGGCGGCGACCATTTACGACCGGGAGCAGGCGAATGTCCGCTTCTCGGACCAGAACGAGGCAGACTTCATCAACAACCTGGTCACGGTCCTGGCCGAGGAGCGGCTCGGTCTCGCCGTGCGGCGCCCGGAGGCGTTCGTCGCCGGCACCTTCGACACCGCTCCGGCGTAGAGGTTCCAGTGGAAGAGAAGCACGGTAGCGTGACGATCGACAAGGCTCCGGCTTCCGGGCCGGAGCCCCCACACAACCCATGGAGCGGCGTGCGATTCGCGCCGCGGGAGGTAGGAGTCATGCCGGAGAAGACGATCAAGATGAAGGCGCTCAAGCCCCACATGGGGCCGGGCGGCGGCGTGCTCGCCGTGGACAGCGAATACGAGCTCACCTCGGAGCACGAGGCGCTCGACCACGTGGCAAAGGGCATCGGGGAGCGCCTCTCCCCGCCTCCACCGCCGGAGGGCGAGGAGCCCGCCGACGACGGCAAGGCGCCCGCGGACGGTCCGTGGCTGCTCAACATGGAGCCCGACGCCTACCTGAAAAAGCACGGCGAGGACAAGAAGTACAGCGCCGCCGCCCACGCCGAGCTGGCCCGCCGCGAAGCGGCCGGCAAGGTCGAAAAGAAGTAGCACACTTCCCCCCGGCCGGGGCGCGGTCCCTCTTCGCTCGCCCCGGCTGTTTTTCCCTCCTGGTAGACTCGCTCCGTGACCCTCGCCTTCCCGATCCCGCCCGAGCAGCGGGTGATCCGCAACTACACCGGCCGCGCCGAGCAGCCGATCCGCACCGTCATCGTCACGGCGGCGGATGAAGCGCGGGCAGAGGTGGACCTCGACGCCATCGCGCGGCTCCTCGGGGGCGGTCTCGCGGTGGGCGGCCTCCGGGCCGTGCTCGCGCTTGACACGATGCTCGGCCGGCTCGAGGTGGACCTCGTGCCGCTCTTCGAGGACCTCATCCTCCGGGCGTCGATGGCGGGCGAGCTGATCTTCGCCGCTGGCATGGGGCTCCTCCCGGTCGACCTCGGCCTCTTCCGCCAGGGCGCCAGCGTGGCGGCCCGCGAGATCGTCGGGAATCTGATCGTCGACGTCTCGGCCGGCCAGGTAGAAGCGGTTCGCGCGATCATCGCCGAGGGCTTCGAGCTCGGGCGGACGGTCGAGGCGTCGGCGAAGCTCCTCCGGGAGGTGGTAGGGCTCGATCCACGGCGGGCGGGCGCCCTATCGAAATACGAGGCGGAGCTTGAGGCCGAGGGCCGGGCCGCTGATCAGATCGAGCGGATGGTCGCGGCCGCGGGCCGGCGGAAACTCAAGTCGCGGGCGCTGTCGATCGCCAGGACGGAGACGATCCGGGCGGCGTCGGAGTCACAAGATCTGATCTGGGAGGAAGGGGTCCGGGCCGGCCAGATCGATCAGAACGTCTGGGAGCAGGAGTGGGTGCCGATCCCGGGGGCCTGCCGGCGGGTCTGCCTGCCGCTCAAGGCCGCGCGGGCGCCGATCGGCGGGACGTTTCCGGGGCGGGGAGGAAAGGGGCCGCCGGCTCACCCATTTTGTCGGTGTGGCCGGCGGCTTCGGAGGCGGGGACAGCGCTAGGCGGATCGCTGGCGGAACTTGGAATAGGAGGGGAAGGGATGCGTCGCGCAGCGGTCGTGAACCGCACCCCTATGGTGGGACTTCGTGAGCGCTCCCGGCTTAGGCAGCGACTCAACAACTTCGTAGGTGCGTTGGACGGCTGGCGCGCCGCAAATTTCGCAGCGGGCGGCAAAGGCTCGGCGCGCCTCTTCCAAGGAGACCCCGGCCTGGGCTAGGGCGCGCTTCAGGATGCGGTCGGCGAGGGTGGGGCGGGTCATGGCGTCGCCCGGCCGATCCGAAACCGGGCCAGGAGCACCGCTCCGATGCTCATGAGAAGAAAGGCCGTCGCATGTTGGTCTTCGCCTCGCCATGCCGCGATCGATCCCAGGGCGAAGGCCATCAAGGCGAGGGCGCCGAGAAGTCCGCGGACGGCGGTCAGGAAACTGGTCGAACGGTTCACGTCCGCACCTCCTCCGGGATCGGCGCCCCGAACCGCTCGCGGTAGAGCTTCACGGCTTCGTCTGCCCTCTCGGCGGCGTAGGCGGGAAGGATGTCGGGGCAGCTCTTCACGATCGCCAGGTAGGCGGCGAGCCAAACCCTGTGCTCGGGGCCTGGGTCCATGAGCTGGGCAAGCTGTCCGGCCTGTCGATCGACCGCGGCCCGCGTCTCCCGCAGCGTTGCCTCTGTGCGCTCGCGGCTCTCCCGCACCTCTCGCTCCATGTCGCTGACCTTGCTCATGCCCCCTCCAGCAGCCCGAGCACGGCGGTGGTGATCGGCCGCCCCGGGGCCAGCCGGTAGAAGATGGCCTGCGCCTGCCGGCGGGCGATGACGAGGCCGTGGGCCTTCATCTTGGCGAGGTGCTGGGAGAGCCCTGAGACGGAGACGGCAACCACCTCGGCGAGCTCGTGGACCGCCATCTCGCCGCCGGGGGCGTTCGTCAGGCTAACGGCGATGCTGAGGCGGGTGGGGCTGGCGTAGATCGCCAGCAGGTCGGACAGTTCGTGGATCGCTCGGTCGTCGTGCTGCATGTCGCTCCTTTCGCGGGGTTTAGGGTTGAACAGGCGTGACCAGGAGCGCCTCACCGTCGCGGCGCCCCGCGAGGAGTCCCCTGTCGATGAGACGCTGGGCCGCCGTCGCCAGCTTCACCTGGTTGGGCTCCGGGGAGTCGGGGTAAACGGCGATGCCGTTCCACTTCCGAATGAATGCCAGAAGCTCAAGGTCGAATACGAGCCTTTCAAGTTCGGTGGTCATTCTCCCCGCGCCTCCATGCGATCGCGGCGGGTCATGGGCGGGGTTCCGGCATTCCGAGCGCCGCGCATGGAACTGTAGCGATGGCAGTTACGGTGTAGCCGCCGTGAGTGCTGGAGCCTATCGCTGCGAAGCAAATCCTCGTCTTGGGGTCGCGGAAATAAGTCAGGTGGCGGGCGATGTCGGCAGGTGGCGCCGGATCGGTCACGCCGCAGGCCGAGCCTGCCAATAAAGCGGCAATAAGAATGAGGCGCCTCACTCCCTCGCCCCGTTGCGGAAAAAGTAGAGCCCGCGCGATGCCATTTCTGTATAGCTCCCGTCGCGCAGCCGTTGCGTCTCCTCGTACAACGATGACGGAGGGCAGGCGCATTCGCTGAAGCGAGGGGACAAGCGAGATAAGTCCACTACGGTAGTGCCCTCCGGAAACGGACCGTGCCGCTGGAGGTATTCCAGGTTGCCTTTGTTTGCCATGCCCACAAGCTACCACGAAACAACAGCGTGCGCAATAGGGACGCAAGAACGGAATCATCCGCGATGGAGTAGAATCCCCCCATGCTCAAGGCGATCACCCCGCCGACGACGTCCAACCTCATGGCCCCGGCGACAGTTCAGGCCGCGCTCGGGCTTCCGGATTCCGAGCTGGTGAACCTCACCCGCCAGGTTAAGGCGGTCTCCGGCCTCGTGGCCGGCTACCTGCGCTTCGTCCCCGGCTACGGGGTCTGGGAGGAGGCGGTGGCCTGGGCTCGCGGGCCGGTCCTCGACCTCTCCGCCCGCCCGGCCTGGGCGGTCTCCGAGGTGCTCGACTGGCGGGGGACTGTCGTCGTCGCCGCCGCCTACCGCCTGGAGCGGGGCCAGTTCGGGGAATCGACCCTGACCCGCATGGGCTCCTGGGAGCTCTACGACGGCGCCGATCCCTACCGCTATCAGAACCTCGCAGGCGGCACGACCTCCTTCCCGCTCGTGGTGAGTGGCTCCGGGACGGACTCGCTCCCGGACTGGACGGTCCGCTACACGGCCGGGTGGTGGCTCGAGGAGATGAGCGGGGAGCCGCCGGTAGGGGTCGAGCGGCTGCCGGCGGTCATCGAAGAGGAGTTCCTGGACCTGATCCAGTGGAAGCGGCTCCGAGGCGGCCTGCCAGCGGGCATCCGGACGATGAAGAACGAGGGGATGGACGTTGAATTCTCGTCTCCGGACCGCGGGATCGACCTCGCGTCCGGCTTGCCGGAGGAGCTGACCACTGCGCTCTCGCTCTATCGGAGGGTGGCATGAGGGTAGGCAGAATCGAGTTGTCGGGCGCGACCCCGGACGGCTTCCCGCGGCGCCGGATAGAGGAGATCTCGGCGCTTCCTGCGCCCGCGCTCACCGAGGAGGAGCGCACCGCCTGCCGGGCCGCCCGCGTCGGCGCGTCTAACGAAGTGGACGACCTCATCGACATCATCGAAAGACTCAGCGGAGAGGAGCTTCCGCCCCCCGAGAAGCTCTGCTCTTGCGGCTGCCCTTTGCGATGGAACGGCGGGACATGGCAGTGCCTCGCATTTAACTGTAGCGTCGGCGAAATCGGACGCTACGAGGAACCGCCCCCGCAACTCGCCGACGACAGCGACCCGTTCGGCGCGAGCGAGCCATGAGCCTCGCCGACGCCTGGACCAACCTCGCCCCGGTGGTCACGACGTTCCTGGGGAACGAAACCGTGACCCTCGCCCGCCCCTCCTCCCTCGCCTCGATCGACCCGGACGGCGCACCTGGGGAGCTGGCCGCTGCGAGCGCGGCTGCGGCCGGAGCATTCATGGTCAACCTCCGCCTCCCGGACGGCGGGAAGATGATGGGCCAGCTCCTCGCGGGCGCCCGGCTGGTCATCGGCGGCGTGACCTACCGGCTCACCGCCGACGCCGGCGCCACTTCGACCGCCTTCACCGCCTTCGCAGCGACCCTGAACGAGCCGCTCGCCGCGGACCTCGCCCTCGGCGCCCTGATCGTCGTCCTCCCGGAGGCGCTCTTCACATTCGAGCACTGCCAGGTGTCCCGGCGCCGCCGCCACGACCTCGTCGCCCACCTCCAAGAGACCTTCGTCGCCACCGTGACGATCACGACGAAGGGCGCCCCGACCGTGCCGCGGCTGAACGACGTGCTGACGCTCGCGGACGGGACGGTCGGGAGGGTGTCCGCCCCCGGCGGGGGGGCGGCGGGGTTCTGGAAGGTGATTCTGGGGGCTTAGGGCAGGCGTCGGCGCGAGAGCCCTCGGCTACGGGAGGAGTTGGTCGGAATCCTCGGAAGTTGGTCGGAATGGCTCGCGGGGTTGGTCGGAATCGGGTAGACTCCTCGGCGCCGAACGGATCGCGACGGGCTGGGCGGGCCCCTAACCCGCACCTGACGACCCGGTTCACCCGTCGCTCTCTTTCATGCCCACCTTCCGCATCGTCGGCCTCGACGCCCTTCCGCTTCCCCTCGAAGAGTTCCTGCTCCAGGCCGCCGCCGTCCTCGGGGAGGAGCTGCGTCTCGAAGTCGCCGAGGAAGGCATCTCCGAACTCGAGACCCTCTCCCCGGTCAAAACCGGCAAGTACCGCGCCTCCCACACCCCCGCCGTGGGCGAGGTGGTGACCCGGCGGCTCCCCAACCTCCCCGCCTACCCGATCGACGGCATCGCCCGCGTCCAGGAAGCGCTCGCCGGCGCTCCGCCGTCCTCCGTCGTCTACATCGCCAACGCGGTCGAGTCGAAGGAGGGCGCCGGGAGCTACGCCGATATCCTGGAGAGGGGCAAGTCCAGGATGGCCCCCGGGGGCATCTATGGCCCTGCCGTCCCAGCCCTCCAGGCCCGGCGTGCTACTATCGTGGCCAATGCGATCGCCAGAACACGGGCGCGACTCGGGTGAAGGGGACCGGCTTGGCGCCATGCGGCGGATCTTCCCCGGCTACCCGGAAAGTGCCTATCCTGAAATCGCCTCGATCGTCGATCGCTTTGCGGCCGGCATCGCCCTCCTCCCCGAAGAGGAGCGTCGTGATGCGTGGCACCTCGCGGGCTGGGTGCTCGAGACCGACGTTCTGATGCTCTACGGGAGGCCGGGCGCCCCAGGGCCGGTCGGCGTTCTCTCGGCCGAGGCCTTGACGTGAAGCCGGGTTGGCGCGACCGGCTGTGCCGGCGCCTGCCGCCCAGGCTGGCCTATCTCCTCGATCCCAAGCTCCGGCGGCTAGTGAAGGGCCTGCGGCGAGTAGAAGCGGCTCACGAGGCGCACCAGCGCCACCTCGCCCTGCGGATCTCGATGCCTGGAGGCGGCGCGCTCCTCCTGATCCTTGCCCTTTTCGCCCTCGCCGTCCCTCTCCTCGCCGACGACAACGACCAGGGCGGCATCGCCGGCATCTCGCCCCGCGCGTTCGGGGACAAGTGCTGGCGCAAGAACGGCCAGCCCCTCCTCCTCACCGGGAATACCGTGTGGGACGCTGCCATCGGGACGGACGGACGCCTCTATTACTGGGGGCCGGACCTCGCCTGGCACCCGCTGGTGACGGACGAGACGTTCACCGCGAGCGCCCCCCTCGCCTACTCGGCTGGCAACCTGACGCTCGGCTCCCTCACCTTCGCCCAGCTCCTGGGGGTCTGTACCGGAAGCCCGCACGTCCTCGAGTGGGCGGCGGACGGGACGGTCGCTTGCGTCGCGCCGCAGGCCGGGCCCCAGGGCATCCAGGGCATCCAGGGCGTGCCGGGAACGGCCGGCACCACCGGGCCGAAAGGGGACAAGGGGGATGCGGGCGACGCTGGCGCTCCAGGAGCGCCAGGCGCCAACGGCGTGGACGGCACCCCCGGCGCGCCTGGGGCGAACGGCACCAACGGCACCAACGGAGCGCCCGGCGCGGACGGCATCCCGCGCACGATCCAAGACGAAGGCGCCGATCTGACGCAGCGCCTCAAGATCAACTTCACAGGACCGGGCGTAACCGCCGCTGACGACTCGGCCAACTCCCGCACCAACGTCACCATCTCGACCCCGGCGCATGCCTCGACTCACCAGCCGGGCGGCAGCGATCCGCTCGTCGTAGATGCGGTGGCCGGGACCGGCTCCCTTCGGACATTAGGCACAGGAGCGAGTCAGGCGGCGGCAGGCAATGACGGCCGGTTCGCAGATCCGAGGACGCCCACCGCCCACGCCAGCACCCACAAAAACGGGGGCGGGGACGAGGTAGCGACCGCGACCGCCGCCGCCAACGCGATCCCCAAGGCGGGGAGCGGGGGGAACCTAGATATCGGCTGGCTCCCGCTGGTGACCCCTGCTAAGGGAGGTTTCGGCGCCGACAACTCTGCCGCCTCCGGTATTCCGGTTTTCGCTGCTGGCACCGCTACCGTGACGGCGACCACTGGCACGGGAGCACCTGTCCGGGCTACGTCGGCGACCCTCACGACCCCGAGCTTCTCGGGGGGAATCGCGGGGGATCTTCAATTCGGCGGAACAACGTCATCCTTCCCGATGTTCTCGCGCACGGGCAACGAGATGAAGCTCCGCAACGCCGACGATTCCGGCTATACCAATCTTCGCCTTGACCGTGTCTACACCTTCAACGGCAACACGATCAAGGTACAACTAAGCGGGGACGCCAACAGCGTCGGACTGGCGAGCAACTCTTTCATCTTCTGGATCTCAAGCGCGGATGTCGGCGGGGCTGGCTCCGGTGATACGGGCCTGGCACGTGGCACCGCTGGCGTCGTTACGGTTGACACTGCGACGGCCGGTAACGCGGCCGGCACACTCAAGGCGACCAAGATTCAATACGTTCCCACGGGTGGAGTGACTTGCAACTCCGCTGCGAAGGGGCTGACCTACGTTGCTTCCGGGGACGGTACGTTCTGCGCCTGCAACGGGACGGTTTGGTCGCCGCTCCCGTCGACCGGAACCTGCAATTGAGGAGCGACAGATGAAGAAAATCGCCCACCTCCTGCTCGTCGGAATCCTCGTCCTCTCGACTCCGGTCACGGCGGGCACCCGCGCCTGCACGACCGCCCTCGTCACGGCCGGGATTTGCCGATCCACTTCCGACATCCTATACACCCTGAGTATCTCGGCCGCGGCCGCGCCGCAAGTTCAAGCAGCGATCTCCGGGCTCTACGGATACCAGACACCGACGCCGTGCACGGCCGACATGGTCGCGGTTGGCGTCTGTACGGTCGGGCAGCTCGGAGCGCCTGTCGCGATCACCCGAGGCCAGTTTGTAGACGTCACGATCCGCTCCTGGCTCCTGAGGAGCGTCGTGATTCGATGGAATCTCCAGGTGGCGCAGGACGCGGCCACGGCTGCAGCGCTGGCCGCGGCCGACCCCGATATCGGTAACTGAGCATGGACCTCGATCTGACTCTAGGCTCGGTCGGCGCGACCCTCTCGGGGATCGCGCCGCGCCTTTATTCGCACGGGGCGCGGATCGCCGTGGGCGGGGACGCCAGCCTTTCGCCGGTCTCGGGTGCGCCGACCCGCTACACGCTCGCCGGCCTGCCCGGATCGGTCCTCGGAGACTACCGCCTCACCTGGGAGTTCCCGGCTGGGGTCTACGGGTCCTCGAGCTGGGAGACGCCCGCCTACCCGCCTGCGATCGTCCTGCCGCTCCGGGCCGGGGGGCTCGCGGCGGGGGACCTCGACCTCGTCCTGCTCCGCAACGGCGCGCTCACTGGCTACGCCCTCCACTTCGCCGAGCTGGGGGGCGGCAGCGAGCCGGGCGACTACCTGGTGTGGGGTTGGCCGGCCCCGGCCCCGGGCGAGCGCTGGAGCCTCTCCTGGGCCCTGGGCGGCATCTACGGCATGGAGACCTGGCGGCGGAAGGCGGCTTCCGCCGCCATCGCCGACTGGAGGGAGGCCGACAAGGCGGCGATCCGGGAACTGCTCGCCGGGTGGGCTCCGACAGGGGTCCCAGCTGCCAGCCCGGTCACGGGCGCGGTGCCGGGCATCGCGGGCGGCTGGGCCGGCATCGTCCCCGAGCGGGCGGCCCTTGTGCCCACGCCCGTCCCCTCCGGAAAGCGGGCGCTCCCGACGATCTTCGCGGCCTGGCGCCTGGTCTACGAACGGGTGGCCGGGCTCTACGAGCCAGGCGGCAACCCGCCCCGCATCGGCAAGCTGATCTGCTCCGCCTACTCGGAGGACGGAGCCCAGGACGGGCCGATCGACGCCCTCTTCGCCGGGCTCGCCCAGGAGCTCGACGCCTACTCGGATCTCCCCGACGCGCGCCTGTGCTTCAACGGCGAGGACGCGGCGCCGCAGACGATCGGGCCTCGCCCCCCTTGGACGATTGTGAATTTGAATGTACCCTTCCAGGCATAGGAGACCCATGGACGCCCACCCGCCAGCCTCCGGAGCCGTCAACGGGCTTACCCGCGCCCACGTTCGGCGGTTCCTTGCAAGCCGGGAGCTTGCCCGGCGATGGGTGCGCGAGCGCGAGTGGACCCCCTTCCTGGTAGCGTTGAACCATGCGGCCCTAGCTGCCGTGCCGCGAGCCTCTCTCTCTGCCCTCGACAAAGCCTTCCTCGACACCTTCCCGCCCCCCAAGGAGGCAGCCGCATGCACGACACCCTGACCAAGCCCTGGGCCGAGCACGAGGCCGGAACCGCGGTCGCCGACAACGCTGCCGAGGCGGCCGAGCTCGGGGCGGTCGAGGTCGCCCCGGTGCGGTTCGCCTACTTGAAGGAGCACGGTTTTTTCAAGCCGGAGCCGGCCCGGCCCGTGCCCAAGGCCGCGCCCGCCGCCTCTTCGGCGGTCGAGCCCGCCCCGCCCGCCGCCGGTGACGTCGTGGTCAGGGAGGGGGTGTCCTAATGGCCTACCCGAGGAAGATCAATGGCGGCCAGGTCATCTCGATCGACGGGCAGATCATCGGGACCGGCGCCGCGAACTTCACCTACGGCCTCAGCCGGGACCGGATCGAGCGAGAGGAGTACGAGCAGCCCGGGAAGTTGGCGGACAAGGGCGATTGGAAAGCTCCCGTCAAGCTGACCGATAGCTGGGGCACTCAGAACGAGGCCAAGCTCCTGGCGCAACTCGCCGACTCCTCCGAGTCGAGCAGCGTCCTCTTCCTGATCGACTCCAACAGCAAGCTCTCCCCGATGGCGCTCCCGGGCGATCCTGCCCTCTGGGGAAACTACATCACCGCCGACGCTCCCCAGACCGCGACCAAGAACGCGCTCAAGAAGCTGTCGGCATCCTTCGAGCTGGCGGACGGTCAGGCGCCGAACCTGGGGAAGACGCTCTTCACGTCGCGCGCTGCTACGCCAGCGCCCCTGACGCATGCCGGCGGCACGGGCGGCGTCTACGTCTCGACCCCGGTCAACCTCGGCGCCCTCGTGGCGGGCAAGCTCCTCGCGATCACCGTCCACTGCCACAGCATCACCGGTACGGGAGTGGTCACCCTTCAGGTCGAGGTGCTCCACGACGCGGCGGGAGGTGCCGGCTTCACCACGCCTATCGTGTCCGCCACCGGGTGGGTCCTATGGACCAACGAGAACCCGCCGAGCGGCGGCCGTCTCCTGGCGCCGAAGGCCCAGAGCATCGTCCTCGACGGCGACGCGACGCCACTCGCCGGAGAGACCTGGTGGGCGGTGCGGCTCACCGTTCTTGATTCACTGTCGGACGGCAAGGTCGAGGCCACAGCGGCAGCGAACCTGCTCTCGAAATAGACCCTTTCTCACCTCTCGAAAGGAGGGAGCATGTCTCAGCCGCGCCTCATTCCCCGGAAGTCCATCGTGATCTACAGCCCCGGCTCGGCCGGTCTCACGTTCGCCTGGGACGCCACCATCGGCGGCTTCTTCAAGGAGGCCTCCCTGATGGCGAAGTACGGCACCGTGGATACGGGCGGCTATCTCTCGGTCGGCCCCCAGACCGAGAAGCTCGACCCCACCCACAGCTTCAAGATCGACGCCTATCACTCGCGCCTGTTCTCGGCGTTCAGCTCCAAGATGTTCGCGGAGATGAATCAGCCGGACCCGACGTATTGGATGCTGTGCTACCAGGGCGCGGTCGCGGGAGGCGTTGACAATCCCTGGTTCCGAGTTGCCATCCAGATGACCGACCTAGGCGCTTTCGGTGGCGCGAAGAACACGCCCTCGCAGATGACGCCCACGCTCCCGATCGAGGGCCAGATCTGGATCTCGACCTCTACGACCGTCGCCGGCACTCCGCCCGCTGACGGCAGCTTCTCCGTCCTCTGCTAAACCTCCAGGGCCGGGCCTTCGCGCCCGGCCCCTATCGAAAGGAGCGACATGGCCGCACCCATCAACCTCGACGATCTCTCCGGATTCCTGGGGGAGGTCATCGGCGACACGCGCACCGTCAAAGACCCGTGGGGCTTCGGCATCACGGCGGTCATAACCCACACCGGAAACGAGGAGTGGGCCAAGTTCGACCTCGACCGGATCAACGCCTTGCCGGTCCTGGAGAACCAGCGCCAGGCGACCGCCGAGTTCACATCCTCCGACCTCGACCAGGGCGTCCCCGGCTTTCGCGCCGCCCGCAAGAAGACGCAGGCCGAGAAGGTCCAAAAGCTCCGCCGAAAGCTGGCGGAGAAGACCGACTTGCAGACCCCGGTCGAGACGATCCGGGCGCAGAAGCCGGGCATCGTCGACCACCTCCTCGTGGAGATGACGGCGAGGGGCTCGGCCTCCGTCTCCCGCGGCGGTCAGAGCTTCGACCTCACCCTGCCGGCGGGGCGACTCGCCTTCCTCGCGCACACCGCATGGAAGACGGACGGGGGGCAGCTCGCCATCCCGCCTTTCGAGTCCGGTCCTGACGGCAAGCCGGTGCTCGACAGCGAGGGCCAGCCGACCCCGAACCGCTTCGGCGGCGAGAACATGGGCGACGCCATCGCCATGTGGCTCCTGGAGGAGGCCGGCCAGACCGCCGAGTTCGTCCGCAAGGCGGAGGCGGCGAACCAGGGAAAATCCGAAGCCATCTCGAATGGACCTATCGAGACTGGCTCTCCCGCTCCCACGGCGAACGACGCGCCGTAGAGGAGGCGCTCCATAAGGTCACCTGCCTACAGGAAGGGTGCGGCGCCGAGTGGGACCCGCGGCGCTGCCCCTTCTGCTCCTGCCTCAACAACCCTCTCGGGGACACCTGCCGGCAGTGCGGGGAGGCGTGGGACGGCGCGCTCTGCCCCGTCTGTGGCGGCGATCGGCACCAGGGGCATACCAAGGCCGAGCTGCTCTACGCCGAGGCGCCAGAGGGCACGCTGTGTCTTGCCTGCGGGCACGTCTGGCGCCCGGCCCTCCAGGGTGAGGGGGACGCCTGCCCGGCCTGCGGGGGCGTCGACCTCGGCACGGCCTACCCGAAGATCCCCGACCTCGAAGACGAGCCCGAGCTCCAGGTCATCCTCTGGGCCGACGGCTGCATCCCCCGGGCCGAGAACGGCGCCATCCTCCACCGCGACATGCTCTCCTGGCTCAGGTATCATGGAGTCCGCGAGAGAGCCGAAGTCAACGCCTGGGAGCGATGGCTCCTTTTCGTCGGGGCCGAGCGCTCCCGGCTCACGGAGGAGATGATGGCACCGCCCGAGACGGACGAGACGCGGGACCGGGAGGAGGAGTAGATGGAAGACTATACATTGGTCGCCGTGCCCCGCGGTTGGGTCCGGCCGTGGCTCTGGGCCTGGTTTTCCGGAGTCTCCGGCGCCTGGCCGCTCAACCGCCTCATCCTGCGCTGGCCGGTGCGCAATCTCCTGACGGTGCCGGTGCCGGCCGTTGACCGGAAGGCGCTTGCACTACAACTGCAAGACCTCCTGAATAATGCCGAGTGCCCGTGCGCCGGCACGCCTGACTTCCCTTGCTCCCGCTGCTCTGTGTCTCTCGAACAATCCCGCGAGCTGCTGGACGCCTATTTGCCCGCGAGCGACCTGGATGGCTGAGCCCCAGAACCTGGCCGACGAAGAGGATCGCCCATGGGGAGAGGCTCGGCCCTGGGGCCAGGCCGAGCTTGACCGGGCGCTCGACGGCTGGTCGGTCTACCACTGGAAGGCCCGGGGAGGATACGGCAACGCGGGCGGCGAGGATGCCGAGGACAACCGGCATCGGGAGGTGATCTGGTTCTCGCCGCACTGTCTCGCCGCGCGCCAAGGCTCCCTCTTCGGCGAGGCCGCCCATGGCTGACGGCGAGTTCGACGTCGTCCTGGCGATCATCCCGGAGGGCCAGGATGAGGCCGCCGCCAAGACCAACGTCTTGACGGAGGCGGTCAAGCAGGGGGGCGAGGCATCGAAGGGGGCGTCCGCCGCCGCAGACCAGCTCTCCGCCGCCGATCTCCGCCGGGTCGAGGCCCTGGCCGCCACCGTCCAGGCGATGCAGCGCCAGATGGCCGCCGCCGCCGAGGTCCAGCGCCAGCAGCTCGCCCTCGCGCAGCAGGTCCAGCAGGCAACCGGCGCCACGGCGGTCGAGATGGCCCGGGCGAACCAGGTAGCCGCGAACGTCCAAGGCCTCCGGGAGCGGACCGCCGTGATGCAGGCCCAGCTTGAGGTCGCCCTTCAGGGGCCGGCCGCCGAGAGGGCCTGGGCAGCGGCGGAGGCGCTTCGGGTGCAGGTAGCTGCTACGGGAGCCGCGCCTGGCACGGCCGGGGCTGCCGCCGCCGAGGCTGAGTTGGTCGTCCAGCGCCAGCTCCAGGCCCAACTCGCCGCCGTCGCCGCCGCCCGGGAGCGAGACGCCGAGGCCGCTGCCGCGGAGGCCGCCGCCCAGCGCCGACTCGCCGAGTCCCTCGCCTCCCTGCAGGGCGCCACCGCCCAGACCGCCGAACGCACCGCCGCGACCCGCCAGGGCGTCGCTGCGGAAGCCGCCTACAATCAACAGCTCGTTTTTCACAATGCGCTTGTTCAGGCCGGCGTCGCCGAGATCGGCGCGCAGGGCCAGCTCGTCATCCTCAACGAACAGGGTGCGGCGGCGATCCGTTCCCAGGTTGCCGCCCTCCAGGCCGAGGAGGCGGAACTCTCCCGCGTCAAGGCGGAGATGGCCGACACCTCGGCGCCGGGGGTCTTCGCTCGCGCGTTGGGCGAGGTTCTCGGCGCGCTCAAGAACATCGTCATCTACGGCGGGCTGATCAAGGCGGCGCAGTGGTTCAAGGAGGGGATCTCTTCCGCCACCGCCTTCGAGACCGAGCTGCTCCACATGAACACGCTCGCGGGGGAGACCCAGCAGCAGATCTCCTCCTGGTCGCCCGTCCTCCTTCGGATGGCGGGGGATGTCGGGGTCGGGCCCGGCGAGCTCGCCCACGCCCTCTACAACGTTGCCTCCAATGGCCAGCACGGCGCCGCGGCCCTGGAGGTGGTGGTCAACGCCTCGAAGGCTGCCGCGATCGGCCTGGGGGACACCGCCACCGTGGCGAAGGCGGTGACCGGCGCCGTCAACGCCTACGCCCAGAGCGGCCTTACGGCGGCCCACGCGACGGACGTCATGGTCGCGACCATCAAGGCCGGAGGCGCCGAGGCCCAGGAACTCGCGCCAGTTCTCGGGAGGGTGGCAGGCATCGCCGCCACGGTCGGCGTCTCTTTCGACCAAGTTGGCGCCTTCATCGCGACTTTCACTCGCGTAGGGGTGGGGGCGGACGAGGCGGTCACCGCACTGCGGCAGACACTCGCGACCCTGGAGTTGAAGGGAGCCGGCCCGGCGCAGGCCGCGCTCAAGTCGGTCGGCTACAGCGTCCAGGCGCTCCGCAAAGACATCGCGGAGAATGGGCTCGCCGTCGCCCTCATCGATCTGATTCAACGCTTCCACGGCAACACCGACGCCCTGGAAAAGGTCATCCCGAACATCCGGGCTCTCGCGGGCGTGCTGTCGGTCGCCAAGTCTCAGGCGGGCGAGTTTCGCCAGGTGGCCGACGAGGTCAAGGCCTCCATGGGTCACATCACCGCGGAGGCGTACGCCCTCACCCAGAGCAACCCCGGGCAGGTGTTCGCCCAATTCCGGGCCAGCGCAGAGGCCGCCGCGATCGAGGTAGGTATCAAGCTCCTGCCGCAGCTCGCGGCCCTTTCCAATTGGTTGCGGACGATCGTTCGCGAAGGCGACACCTCGGGGTGGAGCGCGGTCTTCGCGGCCGGCATTTCCGTCGTCTCGGTGGCCCTCGCCGGGCTCGTCCTCGTCCTGCAAAACCTGCCGGTTCTCCTGGCCGCCCTGACCATCGCGATGGTCGTCAACGGCAGCGCCGCAACGATCTGGGGCAACGTCATCGCCTGGCTCTCACTGCGCCTGGAGGCCCTCTGGGCGACGATCGTCGCCAACCCGATCGGTGCCCTGGCGGTCGTCATCGGGGTCGCCGTCATCGCCCTGAACAGCATGGTCGAGGCGAGCCGCGCGGCCGACCAGGCTTTCCTTGACCAGTCGGCGGTGGCGAACCGCAACAAGCTCGCGCTCGCCGAGCTCGGCCGGGAGTACGACGTCCTCGCCCAGAAGCAGGGGCGCGTAGTCTCCGGGCCGGCCGCCCAGATCGCCGGGGCCAACAAGAACAACCAGGTGGTGCTCAGCGCCGACGCAGGGACGTTCATCGGCGAGATGAACCGGATCAACGCGGTCTACGCCGACCAGGTGGACAAGGCCGGCAAGGACCAGGTCGCCGTCGACGCCGCCAAGCTCGCGCGGGACCGGGACATCTCCGCCCTCCAGTCCCATACCCAGGCGCTGCTCGACAACGCCCGGGCCGCCGTCGCGAACGAGGAAGCGCAGACCGCCAACATGCAGCGGCTCGTCCAGGTGGCGAAGGACCGGCTCGATGCCGCCGCGCAAAGCGCCGTCACCATCACCCACTCGCCCGACCAGAAATATGCCGCCGCCTACGGCCCCCAGGCGCTCGACAACCTGGACAAGGCGAAGGAGGCCTACGGTCGGGTTTCGGGTGCCCTGGAGACCCACGTCGCCGCCCTCTCGACCGCGAAAACCGCGATCGACCTCGAGCAACAGGCCCTCGACCGTTCCCGCGCCGCCCGGGAGCACTACACAGGTAGCGTGGTCACGGGGAGCAAGGCGGCCGAGAACGCCCGCTTCGAGATCGAGAAAGGCATCGCCGCCCGGGAACTCGAAGCCCGGAGCGCTGCCGTTCTCGCCTCCGCCGAGCTACAGGGGGCCGAAGCTATCCGGCAGGCGTCGATCGTGGCCGCGGCCGATAAGCTGATACAGGCCGACCGAGAGCGGGCGAAGAAAGCTGGCATCGAGGTCACCGCCCTGGAGGAGCAGCGCATCCGCGCCTCGACCGCCGCCCTTTCCGATCAGAACCAAATCGCCCGCCTGAACCAGCAGATCTTCGCGAGCGGCGAGGCCGACCATGCCGCCGCCGTCACGAACGAGGCGAAGCTCGCCGACGCCCGGGCCCGGAACACGCTCGCCTCCCAGCTCGCCGCGGCCCAGCTTCAGGTCGAGAACGCCGCGCTCAAGAACGGCATCCCGCTCGCCGACTCCCGCGTCCAGCAGCTCGTCAAGGAAACGCAGGCCCGGGTCATCGCGAACCAGCAGACGGACATCGCCGTCGCCAACGCGAAGCGTGACCTCGACTTCGCCGTCGCCCAGCGGCAGGCCCAGGCCGACCTTGCCGACGCCCAGAACCAGAACCTGGCAGCCTCCTCGGCCCTAGCGGATCAGTTGGAGATCGAGAACCGGGTGGTGGCCGAGGGTGCCGCGCTCGACAAGAAGCGGACGGCGGAGATCGCGGCGCAGGTGATCGGACGCCATCTTCTCTCCGATCAAGAGAAGACGGCGATCACCGTCACCAAGGAGCTGCAAACCCAGACGCTCGCGCTCGCCCAAGCGGAAGCGAGGTTCAAGGACGACCAGAGCTTCCGCTCGGCCGTGCGGGAGATGGGGCAGGCCGCCGCCGACACCTACCAGAAATACGGCCTCCTTTCCCAGGCTACCCAGGCGCTTGCCATCCAAAACGAGGCCCTTCATTTGCTCCTGCAAAAGGGTGAGACACGGACCCTTGAGCAGATCGAAGCGGAGCTGACGGCTCGCCAAAAGGTCAGGAACGAGCAGGCCAAGCTCTTCGCGGATGTCGAGATCCAACAGGCGGAGGCAGACAAGCTTTACGGGCGGATCGCCAGCATCTTCGACACGATCAGCTCCGCCGCCGGTGGCAGCGCCACCAAGCTCGGCCAGGTCACCTCAGCGATCTCGGGGCTCGTCCAGGCGCTCGACAAGGTCCGACTCTCCGGCAAGGCGTGGTCGGCGGAGTGGACCGCCGCGGTCGCCGGAGTCGTCGGCCAGGTCGGTGGGCTCTTCAAGGCGTTGGACGTTGGCGGCTCCAACAATACGGGCGGGCCGTCGAGCTTTGGCGGCAAGCTGCCGGGGAACTACGCTGCGGCAGGCAGCATCGTAGGCCTCGTAGTCGGGGCGATCATCGGGGCGTATTTCCAGAACGCCGCCGCCGGCGCGCAGATCGGCGCCGCTCTTGGCGGCGTTCTCGGTGCCCTGATTACCACGGCGGGTGACAGCGCGAGTGCTGCGTTGAAAGCGGGGGGGTTGATCGAGATCGGTGAAACCGCCGAAAAACTCAATGGTGCGGTGCGCGACGCATTGCTGGGGATTTTCAAGGGTTTGAATCTGGAGCTTGCGAAACTCGGGCTCGCACTCGATGGCCTGCCGCTCATCGACGTCAAGATTCGCGACAACGTGGTTCGCGTCGTCGTCGGGGCGGTCGTCCGGACGTTCTCCTCCATTCAGGACGCGATCAGCTTCGGCATCGCGGAGGCGTTGAAGCAGAGCAGTGCGTTGGGGGGCTCGGGCCTCTCGCCCGAAGTACGAGCGGCACTGGCCCATTCGACCGCCACCGATCTCCAGGGCCTCGAAAGTGATATCGCGCTCGCCCAGAAGATCGCCAACTACGGCGTGCCGCAGGTGGTGCAGGCGATCAACAAGGCCGTAAGCGATTTTTATATCGAGATGCAGCGGGCGAGTCAGCTCGGGATCGACACCACCAAGAGCATCGCGGAGTTCGCGCGGCAGATCCAGAGCCAGAAGGACGCGATCCTCGGTATCAGCAAGGCGTTATCGCCGGAGGACCAGCTCCGGGCCGACGCCGCGGCCTTCAACCAGCGCGCGACCCTGCTCAGGGCTGAACAGGAACTCAATAAAGCCGACCTACTGATCAAGCAAGCTGACCTTGCCGCCCAGATTAAGATCCAGCAGGCCAAGGTCGACCTCTTGGTTGCGGACACGGGTATTGATATCGCCAGCCTGGATGAGAAGAGCAAGGTCGCCGTAGCCGAGATCGAAATTCTCAGGGGCTTGCAGGCAGCCTACGACGCTGTGCTGGTAGCGATTGCCACGGCCCAGGGCATCATCGACAGCATCGTCCTGATCTCCGACGAAGAGCTGAACGCCGCCCTGGAGCGGCTTCGGAACCTCGCAGGTCACGGAGCGGGGCCGACCGGCCCCGCGGGCCCGAGTCCCGCCGAGCAGTTGAACGCGGAGTTGGAGAAGCTGGCGCGTACGAACCTGCCAGCCTCCGTAAACGCGGTGATCGACCTCGGTCTCCAGCTCGCCGACCTGACGAAGCGCACCCGCGAGGCGCACGCCTCGGAGGAGCTGCTCGCGAAGGCCCGACAGGCGCTGATCGACCAGGCGAAGGCCCAGATCCTCGACCCGGTCCGCGGCTCGCTCCTACCCGGTCAAGGCGGCACGTACGGGCAGACCCAGCTTCAACAGGCCGCGGCCGCCGCGGACAAAGCGTTCGCCGACGCCGACGCCGCCCAAAGGAAGCTCCTCGAGACCACCGGCCAGAGGGCCATCGCCTTTTGGCAGTTGAACGACGCTCACCTGCGGGCGCTGAATGCCCTAGCTGAGCAGGACATCGCGGGCCTGGGTCTCCCCATGGAGGCGACCCGCAAGAAGGTCACGGACCTGCGGGACAGCCTGGGGTTCCTCTGGGAGATGTTCGGCCGCGGCGCTCTCTCGGCGGAGCGGTTCGTCGAGGTGCTCGCTCAGCTTCAGCAGCAGACCGGCAACGAGCTTCTCGGCCTGGCGCAGACGCTACTGACGACGATCGGCGATACCGAGGAGGCGGCCAAGGTCAAGCACGCGCTGGACGTAGCGGGCTTCGAGTTGCAGCGCATCCAAATCAACTACCTCTATCAGCAATGGAAGGCTTTGGGGCTCGTCTCGGCCGCCGTCCAGGCGATCCTGGACGAGGCGCTCAAGAAGATCAACGCCTTCGACAGCTCGAAGGTGGGGGCGGTGGCGGCCACCCCGGCGGGCGCTACCCCCGGCAGCGCTGGCCTCACCCCCGCCGAGTACGCGGCTGCGGTGGCAGCCGACAAGGCCCGGTACCTCGGGACCCTGGGCAGCGCTGGCGGCAGCTTGACAGCCGACCAGGCCCTCCAAGGCCTCGCCCAGTACGAGCTCGCCCAGCAAAGCCAGCTCGCTCAGCAGATCGCCAAGGTCAACGCCGACTTCGCCTCCTACCGCGCCGTCCTCGGCGACACGCTCCAGGTCCAGCGGGACTATGCCCTCGCCCTCCGGAGCGTCATCGTCACCGCCTTGCAACCGCTTCAGACCTTCCTCGACGGCTTGAATACCTCGCAGTTCTCGCCGTTGAAGGCGCTCGACCAGCTCGCCGCGAGCCAGCAGACCTTCGAGAAGGCGATCGCCGCGGTGCGGGGCGGCGACTTCACCCACCTAGGGGACCTGACCGGCTACGCCCAGGCGTACCTCCAGCAGGCGCTCTCCTCCCTGCCCGTGGGGTCAGACGAGTACAAGCGGATCGAGGCGCGGGTCGAGGCGGAGATCCGGGCGATCCTGGCTCAGTACGGCGGCAACCCCGCTGCCCCGCCCTCCGGGGGTCCGGGGGCTCCGCCGCCTGGAGGGGCGCCACCGCCCCCGCCGCAGGTCAACGTCCAGCCGGTGGTCGACGCCGTCACCACGACGGCGGCGGACCAGCTTGTCGAGCTGAAGGAGATCACCCGGAACACGCGGGAGACCCAACAGGAGGTCTACGCGCTCCGGCGGCGGCTGGACGATCCGGTCACGGTTTTCGAGCGGGTGTCGTAGCGGTGGTCATATGGCAGCGCGCTTGCGTGCCGCGATGCGCTCCTCTTGCCGGCGCTTCGAACAAGACTTGCTGTGATCGTCGCCAGGTCCAGCTCCGCAGGTGCAGGGGTCGCTAGTCGTGAGGTCGTAGTAATCCTGCGCTGAAATGACATCGCGATCCCACCCCGCCAGCGCCTCCTCGATCTCCCCCCGCCGCCGCTCGAGCGCCTCCCGTGCCCTCTCCTGCGCCTCCGCGCTCGGCTTCCCGTACCCGGCGATCCACCGCCGCACGTTGCGGTCGTGGGTCGGGATCTTCCGGGCGAGGTTGCGCTGGCCGCCGAGGAGGCGGACGGCGAGGAGGATGCGGTCGCGGGGGGTCAAACCAGTCTATTCCTTGTAGCAGCAGTTACAGCCGTAGCCTTCGCCGGGCTCGCCGCACACAGGGCACGGGCCATCGCCGTCATGGTACCCGGGCTCTCCGGGGTGCCGGAGTGTCTCGGCAGACGGCGAAAGATGACGCAATTCCTCCAGGATAGCCATGGCACAGTTGTGCGGGAAGGCGCCGCGCTTGTAGTCGGCGGCTAACTGTCGAGCAATCGAGCCGATCCGCTCCTGAGGTCCGTTCACGCCAGAACTCCTTTTTAAATCCCTTCTAAAAGCCTTTTACGGCCGCGCCTGGGAGCCGGCGCCGACTCGGCAGATGCTATGGATGGGGTGACCCTCAGCGGAAAGCACGGTCTCGCCATAGTCTTCGTCGGCCCTCACACCAAGGATCTTTCGCTCCCCGAGTGCCGTGACGCGGAATTGGACCGTGTTGCCGATTCCCAGCTCGCCGGCGCTCCACGTGATCTCGATCACGCCACCGACGCCGACGCTGTTGGCCCGGCACCAGTCGGCGAAGTCGCCACCGAGGACAGGGGCGTTCATAGCGCGGAAGCGGTCTTGCAGTTCGGTGGCCGGGTTCGATTCTCTGGCCTTCGCGCGAGTCATTTCTCTCCTAGCGCTCATATGGCCGCCGCGGGGTTGCGGCGACTGTCCTAATAATAGGCGCGGCGGGCCGGGAAGTCAAGGGGTATACTTCCTCGGTCTTGGCAACCAACGCCACCAACTTCCGGGAGTACCCGAGAGGCGCCCAGCCGGGGGACTGGCGGGCGCTCTACGGGGGAACGGAGCCCTGGCGGGTCCGCTCCGTCGACGGCGACCCGGAGCGCTCTTCATGGCTCGCGGCCCCGGCCATCGCGACGGCCGAGCTGCTCGCATGGACGGTCGCTGAGGGCGAGCCCGGGATCGCCGACCCGGAGGTCCTCGCGCTCGTCATGGTGCCCGGAGCCACTGCCTGCCGGGTCCTCGCCCTCCGCGGCGCCGGCACCGCCTCCTCGCCCACCTACATCGGCGTCACGCTCGACCCCTCCGGCCCCTCCTTCTCGGTCGCCGACGTCGTCGCGGGGAGTGCCACGGTTCGCGCCAGCGGCCCGCTCTCGGGCCTCCGGGGCTTCGCCCCCTGGTGGGTACGCCTCCGGGCGTCCGGGACGGCCCTGAGTGTCAAAGCGTGGGCGTACGGGAGCCCTGAGCCGGGCTCCTGGACGGCGACCGGCACGACGGGGATCTCTGCGGCCGGATCGATCGGCATCCCCCGCCAGGCGGACGGCTTCGGCTGCGAGACGCTCTTCTTCAGCTACGGCACCGGCGGGGACACCGCTCCGGGCTCGTCAGCCATCCCGCCCGGGCTCGCGTCATGGTCTATAGACCCTGACGCCCAAGTCGAGATCACGGTTGAGCTCGCGGGCGCCGATCCTTCGACCGGCCTGCCGCTCCCCAGCGTCTTCGTCTCGACCCATGGGCGTTTTACCCGGGCATCCGACTTCCCCGCCTCGGAGGAGATGGCAGCGGTCGTGGTCGACCCGGGGAGCGTCGCCCTTCGGCTCGCCGAGGATCTGCTCTACGGCCCCGCGGACGGATCGCTCGGCAAGGTCACGCTGAGAAACGACCGGAACCAGCTCTCCTACTTGATGGACCGGACGCTCGCCGGCTACCGGCTCACCGCCCGGGCGGGGCTCGCCGGGTGGGCCTCCCATCGCTGGTTCGAGCCGATCTATTCCAGTCTTATCGACGGCGAGCCCACCGTCCAAGACGTGGTCGAGATCGCCCTCCAGGCCCCCTACGCCCAGCTCCTCCCGAACCTCTCCGCCTCCCGCTACTCGGGGGTACCGACCGCGTTGCAGCTCTCCGGCGCCGGCCACGCGGCGCCCTATCTCGCCGCCTACGACCTCACTCGGTTCCTCGTCACCTGCCGGATCGGGGCGACCGCCTCCGGAGCAGATGTCGGCGTCCGCAAGGCGACCTCGGCGACTGCGGAGAACTTTTTCCTCGGGGTGGAGGCGGGCTCCGGCCACTATCTGGCCCGCGCGAGCATCGGCGGCGTCGCCGGGGCGCTCACCCTGCGCTCCGCCGCCTTCGCGGACGGGACCTATCACCAACTCGGCTTCGGCGTCGACGCCACCGCGGGCGCCTACCTCCTTCTCGACGGCCAGCCGGTCGCCCATGCGATGCCGAGCGGCTTGGTCGACACTCCGGCCACCGCCATCGCCCTGGTCGGCTTCGCCGGCCAGGCCATCTTTGACATTCGCCTGCTCAACTTCTGCCCCTCGATCGAGGAGGCCCAGGTCATGTTCGCCACCCGCGCGGCTGGGGACGATCCGGGGATGACCGGACTCTGGCCGTGCGACGACGGCGCTGGCGCGACGGCGACGGACTATGCCGCTGCTGGCAACTCGATCGCGCTGGCCGGCACGGCGGGCGTGAACTACACCTGGATCCCGACCGACAGCGGCGAGAAGGACCAGGCCGGCACCCAGGTCCAGATCGCCGCCGGCATGATCTACAACGCTCCCGCGCTCCTGATCGACCACAACCGGCAACGGGTGCGCCTGTCGGACGGCGCCCTCCCCGGCGTCATCACGCTCCGGAGCAAGGGGCAGGTGGTGGCCGGGTCCGACGTTGGGGGCGGCGTCTACCAGTTCGCCTCCCTCCAGAGCGAGCCCATCACGTGGGACCAGGGGCCGGCTGCGGGCGGGAGCGAGGACCACCTTCGGCTCGCGACCGTGACGGAGGGCGTCCTCGCCGGCCGGATGGGGCTCGGCGAGGACGCCTACGACCCGATCGCCACCCGCGCCCTCTCTGCGATCTTGCCCTTCAACGTGGAGTTTTTCGCCCCCGCCGAGGTCGCCGGCCGCACCGCCCTGGACGGGCTCCTGGGGCCGGTCGGCGCTCACTACCGCCTTGACCACGATGGGCGGATCGTTCCCGGCATGCTCCTGCCCCCCGTCTCGCCGGGGCCGATTGCCGATGACGCGGCCATCGAGCTGCTCGGCACCGCCGGCCGGTCACGGATCGCCTGGGGATCGACCTCGGCGGACCTCCCCGCCGGCGACTTCACCATCGCCTCCTGGGTCAAGAGCTTCGCGGTCGATCGCTGGACGCTCGACGGGGACGGGGCCGACCCGTTCCCCTCCTACGGCGCGATCGCCAACAACCTCTCGGCGGCGAACGGCGGTTACTACATCGGCTTCTATCGAGCGAGCCAGGGGTCGATCGGCTTCAAGATCCCATTCCTGACCGGGACCTACTTCGTGACCCCTCCGGGCGTCGTCCAATGGGGCATGTGGACGCTCGTTGCCTGCCGCTTCAACTCGGCCACGTCGACGCTCTCGATCTGGGCGGGGCGGCCGGGCGAGCCGATGGTCAAGGTGTACGAGCGTCCGTCGACGACCGGGACGCCGTTCGCCGCGGCGCAGGGCCTGGAGCTCGGCGGCCGGTTGGCGGCGGGCGCCCAAGGCTCGCTCGCCGGTTCGATCGCCCACTACCAGGTGCGAAACGTCGCCCTTTCGGATGCCGCCATCCAGGCTCTCCTCGTGGCGAACGGGGTGCCGACCCTCCCGGACTCCTCGGTCCTCTTCTACGCGCCGATCAACGACGGGCAGGGCGCCTTCGCCGTCGACCTCATTTCCGGAACCTACGGCCGCATCTGGGGGGCGCGGTGGGCGCCGCGGCTGGTGCTCGACTTCCGGGCCGGGCTCTCCGCCTCGACGTTCAAGGCCAAGACGCTCCGCCCCGCGTGGAACGTGCTCGTCCACTACGGCCGGAACCTCCACCCGCTGGCGGATGCCGACTTCGCCGCCCCGGTCACGCCCGAGGAGCGAGGGAAGCTGAAGCGTGAGTGGCAGGTCCAGCCCGCCGCGGCGCGGGACATCAAGGCCACCTACCGCAACGCGCGCGAGATCGGCGGCAGCGGTCCGGACGGCACGGGCGAGCTCGACAGCGCGGTGATGGAGCGGGACGCCGCGGTCCGGACGGCGAGGACGCTCCGGATGCGCTTCGCCCCCGGGATGGTACAAGGTGCGGTCGGGAGCGCTCCTCGTGCTACGCTCTCCCTCGGAATGACCGACGAAGTGAGGATCTACCACCCGGCGCTCCCGGGTTCTCAGGGAGCGGCCTGCCGGGTCGCGGGGCTCGCCCCGACGTTCCGCAACCTGCGGAGCGGGGTCGACCTCTGGGGGATGCGGCTGCCGGCCGTGACCATCCTGGATGATGACTCCGGGACGCTCATGGGCGACGACGGCTCGTCGATCGAGGGGGACTGAAACCGATGCCCAAGGGACGCGATCTCCCGCTTGATTCGACCCCGGCCACCGACGACGTCGTAGTCGTCTGGAAAGCGACCGGTGGCACCCGCAAGGCGACCCTCGGGAGCTTGCCTGGAGCGACGCCCTCCGGGGCCGCGAACTTGGTTCAGGCGACGCCGGACGGCTCGTCCGGGACCGCGGGCCTCCGCAGCCTCGTTGCAGCGGATCTCCCTGCGGCAACGACCTCCGCTGCCGGAGCGGTCCGGCTGGCAACGCCCTCGTCGGACACGGTCGCCGGGCATGTCGTACAGGCTTCGGATGCGAGACTGTCGGACGCTCGCACGCCGCTCGCCCACACCCATCCCGCCTCTGACATCGCTAGCGGAACCGTCGCCACGGCACGCCTGGGTAGCGGTACAGCGGACGGCACGGCCGTGCTTCGCGGCGACCAGACCTGGGGGGGTGTACCCGCCCACAGCCACAACGCGAGCGATGTCACCGCCGGCACGCTCGCCGCCGCGCGGTTGCCGGCCGCCACGACCAGCGTCCAAGGCGCCGCCCTCCTGGCAACTCCCTCGTCGGACGTGACGGCCGGCCATGTCGTCCAGGCCAACGATGCCCGGCTGTCCGATGCCCGGGCACCCAGCGGTGCGGCTGGCGGCGACCTCGGTAGCACCTTCCCCAACCCGCAGGTGGTGGCGACCCACCTCGCCGCTCCCCTGCCGGTAAGTCAGGGCGGCACCGGCGCGGCCACCCTCTCCGCGCATGGCGTCGTCCTGGGTAACGGCACGTCGGCCGTCGCGATTACCGGGGCTGGGACAGCCGGCCAGGTGCTCACCTCGAATGGGGCGAGCGCGGACCCGAGCTTTCAGTCCTTGTCGGGCGATCTCGTTGGCGTGATCTCTTCCCCGGTTTCCCTCACCGATGACACGCTTGTTTCCGTCACCTCGTTGACGGTTACGCTACCGATCGGCACTTATCGTGTCGAAGCCATCGTCGAAGGCACAGGGATGTCCGGAGACAACGACGGCCTGCAACTCCACCTGGGAGGCGGCGCCACCATGGCCAGCCTAATCACTGGCGATGCTCAGGCGCGCGTCATCGCGGATAGCGACCTAATCAGCACAACCGAGATCCCGGAGGCTGGAACCAATGTCGGCATCACCGGGGGCGACACGTACCGATTTTCCTACGTGGTCAGCGTCAAGGTGACCACTGGCGGGACGTTCGGCGTATTCGCGGCGAAGGCCACCAACGTGTCCGCGCACGCCACTTCCCTCTCGGTAGCGTCCATGATCGTAGCGCACAAGCTGCTGTAGCTTTACCAGCCGCACGCTTAGGTGACGGCTGTCTTTGACCAGGGAGAGAGCATGCGAATCAGGCTTCTGTTCGTCACGTTGTTTGCTGTACTTGTAGTCGCCGGGTCCGTGGCGGCGCAACCGCTAAACGTCGGCACGTTGCGTGGAACGGTCGTCTCCACCGAGCCCGATTGTTTGTTCTGTAGCCTCAGCACGCCGCACGGTTGTTACATCGTGATTTCGGCGCCCGACGTGCTCAACATCGCGCTGCCGGCAGGCTCATCGGCCTGTGCCGCTGCGGTCGGCGATTGCCTGGAGGCAACGGGCCAGATCGCGAATGACGCCGTCTCGGCCGGCTTCTCGGTTTCTAGTATTCAACTCGTGGCGACCATCGGCGCGGTGCTGCCGACAGAGACTTGCTCGGGCGCGTACTTCGTCATCGGATCGGGCGGGACGGGCGGCGACACTACCTCTGGACGCTGATTACGTCGCAGGAAGACCGGGGCCGGGTGGTGCGAGCCGCCCGGCCGTTTTTGGAGATCTGGCGACGGCAGGAGTAGAATTCGGAACCATAAAACAAGAGCGCCCCGGGAGCTTTGGGTCTCCGCGGGGCGCGCCGGTGGTCAGCCGGTTACTGCGAGCCGAGGTCATGATACAGCGACTCTCCCCAGGGTGCAAATCCCAAAAGAGCTTCCAGAGGCTGGGCGACCCGCGAGCGGCGGCGGGTCAAGGTGCAGGCTCCCGTGAAATCCGGGCAACGGGTCGGGTGGTGTGATCCCGACATGAAACCCCTACGCCCCGGTCCAACGGCAGCGGCGCGCAAGCGCTGAACCACTCCCCTTGTAACGGGGGGCCTTCGCACTACGACCCTAACTGCCAAGGGAAGGGGTGCGCCTGTGCCATAATCCCCCCTGCATGCCCGCCCTGACCAAGTCCCTCGCTCTCCGCGGCTTCAAGCGGTACGTCCAGGCGGGGGTGGTGACGGCGACGTCGGAGCAGCCCGCCTACCCGGCATCGAATCTGACCGGCCTCGACCTTTGGCACCGGGTATGGAGGAGCGTCCAGGGCGTCGTCTCGGGGGTGCAGCTCAAGCTCGACCTGGGGGCGGCCTACGCCATCCAGGGGGTCGACCTGGGCGCCGTCAACTTCTCCGACACCTGCGAGCGGTCGATCGTCTTCAGCAACGCCTCCGACCTCTCCTCTCCGGTCTACACCGTCGCCCGCGCCGCCGCCTTCGACCTCTCGCTCCCGACGCTCGCCGCCGACGTCACCCGCACCGGCCGGCACCTGACCTACCTCCACGCCCCGGGCGAGCTCACCGTCCGCTACGTCGGGATCACGATCTGGGACACTGCCAACGTCTGGGGCTTCCTGCGGGCGGCGTTCGCCCTCGCCGAGCCCGTCTTTCAGCCGCTCCGGAACATGGAGAAGGGCTGGGAACGGGCCTCGAAGCTCATGGGGGACCCCGGGGTAGAGCAGGCCTTGCGCCAGGTCCAGATCCCGCTCCCCAGCATCTCCCAGGCCGAAGAGCGGAAGCTTCTGAGCCTGGCCCGAGCTTGGAAGTCGACCGGCAGGCTCATGGTCTCCCCGCAGCCGCTCTCTCCCGCCACCTGGCCGCAAGACCAGATCTGGGGGACGTTCGGCGGGCCTGTCAAGGCGGTCGCGCGGGATCAGGGTGGACGAATCCGCACGACTGCCCTATCATTCCAGGAGGTCAACGAATGAGAAAGAGCCATGGACGAGCTTAGCCGGGTGGCTGTCAACGCGCTGGTCGTGGTGCTCGTGGGCCAGCTCGTGGCCTCTCTGGTCTTCCTCTTCGGCTTCGTGCCGAGAGTCAAGAAGGCGCTCGACACGGACATCCCAGCCCAGCTCACCGAGGTGAACGGACGCCTCGCTCAGATCAGCCAGGATCTCTCTGCTCTCCGGGATACCTTCGCGGCCTACCGGGAGCGGATCGGCGAGAGGTTGGCGAACCACGAGACCCGGCTGGACGGAGTAGAGCGCGACCGTCGCGGCCGACACGAGCGGGACGACCTCGACTCGACGAGGGGGGGGCAAAGGGGATGAGCGACCGCGAGTACACCGAGCACCTGACCGTCAAAGTCGAGGGCGTGGTGATGCCGTCGTGGCTCGCTACCATGGCGGCCGGCGTGACCGTCCTCTCCGTCCTCGCGCTTCTTCTGCTCCTTCTGGCTTTTGTTCCGCGGCTCGACGCACTCTCGGCGCGGCTCGACAATCGCCTGGACGCCCTAAGCAAGGAGGTTCGAATCCTGGAGCTGCACGTCCAGGACGTGGAGAGCGTGCTCCTCCGATCCGGCCTCGCTCATCGCGAGGACTTCGCCACATGGGGACCCGACACTGGCCCGGGACACCGGGCTGCGACTAAAAAAGGAGACTGAATTCATGCCGTGCGGTCAGATCTGCAAAGAAATTCTCGACGGGGGCGCCGCCGCTCAGCGGTCCTTCTCCTGTATGAGCAACACGATCCTCCTTGGCCACGGCGAACCGGACAACGCCGCCCATGCCGCCTTCATGTCCGCGGCGACCGCCTACGCCGCTGCCTGCGTCGCGGTCGCCGAGGCCTGCCACGCGAGCCAGAAGAGCGGGCAGGCCCCCCCCGCCTAAACCCGCATGCTATCCTTCCACCCATGAGTCTCTCCCCCGCGCACGGCGGTAACCCCCTCTCGCCAGTCGACGGGCTGGCGAGGCCCATCGTGGGGCCGGCGCGGGTCGTCTGTCCCATCCCCGATACCTACCTCGTGTCGAGCGAGGGCTCGAGCTTCGTTGGCGTGCTGGAGTGGCGGCCCCGGCAAGGCGTCTACCGGCTACACGACGGCGCCATCGAGCTCGGCGACTACGGCCTGGGCGCGGTAGGCGCGTCGATCGCCGCGGGACAGTGGACGCCCGTTCAAGCGAGGTAGACAGCCATGCTGTGGTTTCTTCTCGGAGCACTGGCCATGTCGATCTACATGCTCTGGAGCATGGCCCGGTAACGAACGCGTCAAAAGGAGCGTGCCATGAAAATGAAACTCGTCTTTGTTTTAACTGCCCTCAGTCTCGCTTTCGTTTCCCTTCCGGAATCGCTGCTGGCATATTGCCACGATGCTTGTGGCACGAGCGGCACCTATCACGGCGAGTGCAACATGTGGGGATCAGAAGGGTGTTATCAGTGCTGCTCACGCAACAACGACTTCAGCTGGAGTTTCTGTCAGTTGTGCGACCCGAACGGACCTGAGGACGGCGTTTGTAGGACAGAAGCGGAGGCAACCGCGTGCTTCAACTCGGCGGGCGACTGGTACAACGGCTGCATGTATCAGTGCGAGAGGCTTCCTCAACAAGCCATGCGAAATGTGATTCGCGGCGGTTCAAGCCCGACCTTGGCCTGCAAGGGAAGATAAGGACGAACGGGTGGCCGCCGGCATCGAACACGAACAAGCGGACTGGCTTCGGTTGGCGTACGCCGGAACCGCCGCCGAACCGCCGGCCCGCATCGTTGATCCGGGCCGCCCGACTCCGAACCAGCGCGCCCTCTCCGTGGCGATCGGTGTCGCCTGGTGTCGCCTCGGCAGGTTGCGCGGGGCCACCGCCGACGGCTACCAGGCTCGCGCGGTGGCCTTCTACGGGACCCTGGCCGCCTGCGGGCACCAGGCAGTCACCTCCGCCGGCTACGGGGACGAGCAGGGCGCCCCGGCCCCGCACGACGCCCTGTGGTGGTACTGGCGGGCGACCATGCTCCGTGAGGCGCGCCTCCAGGGCTCGAGCAGCCTCTACGTCCTCGCCATCCAGGAGGCGGCCGAGGAGATCGCGCTCTGCCGAGCCTTCTGGACGCCCGCCGGGGTGCGCATGCCGGGCTCGCGGGCGAAGCAGTCCCCGGGCCTCCCATTCCGGCCGCACTGGTCGACCTGCTCTTGGGCCTACGCGCTGATCGACGGCGCGCCGATGGCCGACCTTGATAAGCCGGACCCGGGCCCGGCGGCGATCCTCAATGACTGCCGGCTCGCCTTCCTGGCGATCCGGGCCAAGGCTCGGTTTCCGAAGCTTCACATCCCGGTCCGCAAATGGGAACTACCCTATGGAGGGTTCCTCGCCGCGCTCGACCATGACGAATCCATGAACGACCGCCTGTCCTGGGTCTCAGTCGACGTTCGCGGCGCGATCATGGGAGCGAGCGACACCCTTGGCGACCTACCGGCTCCCGACCGCGCTCCGGATCTGGTGGTGGGCGGCGAGAGCTCGGCTGCGCCGGGGCTGCCACCCGATCCCGAGCCGGCACGGCCGCCGCGACCAGCAGCCGGTGATGCCGTTGCCCGCGCCGACTTCGCTCAGCGCCTGGCCGCGCTCAGACTCGGGAAGAGAGACCAGGACGCCAGGATAGAGCTCCTGCGCCAACTCGACGGCGAGATGACGCCCGACCAGGTCCGCGCCGTCGCGGACCGGATCGCCGGCTTCGGGATCGGGGATGGGCAGGCGCAGGCACCGGCCTGGCGGAGGCTGGTCGACGACATGCGGGCGGCAAGGCAGTGAGCGCAAAAAATCATGACTTCGGGAGCCTCGTCTGTATCTACGCTCAGCTTCTCCCGCGAATTCGAGCAGCCGCTAAGCCGCTCGGCTATACTGTTGCGATTCATGGATCGATGGAGCGCGACCTTGACCTGCTCGCAGCGCCTTGGGTGGATACCGCAGGCTCGCCGGAAGATCTTGTCCAAGCAGTCGCAGATGCCGTTGGCGGCTACGTGATCGGCGATCTCCAAAGCCATGGGACGGTTGAAGAGCCTACCCTTCAACCCCACGGCCGGAAGTCCTGGAATATCTGTTGGGGCGGCAAAGTGTTCATCGATCTCAGCGTAATGCCCGTCCTCGAAGGGAGTTACACATGAGACCGCTCGCCGCCGTCCTGGTCACCCCCAAGCCGTGGTGGCGCTCCCGCTTGATGGCCCTCGGCGCTGGGGTCAGCCTCTACGGCGTTGCCACCTTTGTCGTCTCCTTCGCCCCTACCGTGGCCTCGCTCGGGGGCCGATGGGGCGGGCTGGCGCACATCGCCCTGGGCCTGGCCGTCGCCTACCTGCGAGCCCGGACGTCGCGGCCGATCGCCGGGACACCGGCAGCGGCCGAAGCGATGACACCCACCGAGGCTGCGCGGTAGGCGGACGGTGATCCGGCCATGCGCCGCCGTGAAGTCCTCGAGCTTCTGGCCCAGATCGAGCGTCGCGAGGACGCCCTGCGCGAGGAGATCGACAAGCGCCACGCCCAGCGCTTCGCCGACCAGCAGCGGGCGGTCGACGCCGCCCTGGCCGCCCAGGAGAAGGCAACCTCTGCCGCTCTAGCTGACGCGCAGCGGGCGGTCCTCAAGGCCGAAAGCGCCGCCGAACGTCGCTTCGAGGGGGTCAACGAATTTCGGCAAACGCTTTCCGATCAGGCCACGCACCTCATGCCGCGCGCCGAAGTCCAGATTGAACTCGCGAGTCTCCGCGGCAAGATCGCTGATCTAGTAAATCTTCAGCAAACTCTCATCGCCGGCTTGACCGAAAAGATCGTCGGGGTCGAGTCTGGCTTGGCGCGGTTCCGGGATCGCGAGGCCGGCATGGGGTTGTCGGCAAAAATCGTAACCGGCGTCGCCTCCTTTGTCGCGGTCATGATCGGAATCTACTTTGCGCTGCACAAGTGATGAATGACTGCCCTACCCCGCATCGACTGCTTGCAAAATGGCCTACTGGCCTGGATGCTCTCTGTCGTTCACCTATCGATCGCGGCGGGATGTTTCGCGGTCCCGATCTTGATGAGAAGCATCCATCGCGCAGTCGGGCGAGGCTTCCCGGAACTAGCCACGTGGCGACTCCTGAAGACCGTGTTCGGTATTGGCGCGGCCCTTCATCTGGCGCTCGCGGTCGGGATTTGGTATCCAGTTGCGCGGTTTGAACTGCTCTTCTCCGCATTGGTATTGCTGGCTATCGCCGGCACCGTACTCGCTCTATTCCTTCGGCGCCGCGCGATCGTCGCGACCATTCGCGGGCTCCTCGATCTTCAGGCGCGGTACCCGCCGCGGCCGACGTCTACGCGATCCTGAGGCCTACCGTCACCGTGCAGGCGCCCTCAGGTAATCCGCAGCCATGGAAGGACATTCTCTTGGGCGTGCTCGGGCTCGCAGGGCTATGGCAGCTCCTCCTGCGACTCTTGACGCTCAAGCAGGACCGCCGCAAGGGACTGGCTGAGGCGCGACTCCTGGAGGACCAAGCGGATGGCGGACTCTTCCAGCGGGTGCTGGCGGAAACCACGCGCCTTGAAGAGCGCTGCAAGCGGATCGAGCACCAGCGCGACGACGCAGAGGCTAGGTGTGATCTTCTTCAGGAGGACCGCGAGAAACTCCAGGACGAGCTAGATGAGGTCCGCCGGGAGCTGAGACGACTTACCCGCGCGGAGTGAGGCCGCAAGGTGGGCGCGGTCGCCTGTGCTACCCTCGCTATAACAGCCCATCGCCGCCCCAGCTGATCTTCGCTGGGCCGGAAACTGAAAGGATTACCTCATGCCCGATTTCGGCCACGCCTTGGCGATCGACTTCCCGATCTCCTCCTACATCCCGCAGGCCAACGTCAACGCCGTCAACACCGGTACCTTGCGCCCGGATGCGGCCCTGCATCGCAACCGCTACGGGGCCCTTCCGTCCGACGTAAAGGGCTTTCCCGCGGACCACCTCCAGCACGGGCAGAGCACCTTCTGGCTCAGCGACCTCTTCAAGGAGCCCGCCTTCCTGGCCGAGCACCCGGCTTTCTCGGGCGTCGTGGTCGCCGAGCCTCCGAGCTCCCAGGACTACACGGACCTGTGCTTCGCCGCATCGCCTACTCTCGGGGGCGCCTACGGGTACCTCAAAGACTGGGCGGACCGCCTGGGTCTGCTCGGCAGCGCATCGGGGACAGGCCCCCACCGGGAGCCAGGCGGTGGTGCTCGTCCCGTCGATCCGCCTCCCGCCGCCCCCGCGGCTCCCGCGGCTGGCGCTGCGCTCCCGGCCCCGGCGACCCCACCCCCCGCAGCGCCCATCGCCGACCAGACCCTGCGCCAGGCGCTCGAGGCCCGCTTCCCGGGCAAAGGCAACGCCTACGCCAACGCCCTGAACGATCTGGACGGCCTCGGCGCCCACCCCGACCCCGGCAAGCTCCTGGCGGACCTTTTGCCGCTCTTCGGTGGCTCGCTGGGGAGCTACGGGCCGATGGTCGCTATGGTGCTGTCGATGGCCTTGGGTTCGGGGAAGTAAGGATCTCGGTCCGGTTGAAGAGCGGCGCGTCCCCGCGGATGCGCCGCTCGGCATCCTCGATCGACGCGGCCTCCATCTCGATCCCCGTCACGTCTTCCCAGCCTGCGCGGCCGGCGCCGATCATCTCGGAGCCTGCTCCCGAGAAGGGGACAAGGAGCCGGCGGACGTCGCCCGGCCTGGCGGGTGGCAGGATGAGCGCGGCGAGATACCGGCAGAGGTCGATCGGCTTCAGGGTCGGGTGCTTCGAGCCGGCCCGCTCGATCGCCGCCACCTTGGCGACGTACCGAAATCTAAACTCTCCTGAGCCCGCTTCCCCAGGAGCCGTACTCGGCCGCATGCTCTCGAATATGGCACTTACGGCAGAGCCAGCGGATGTCGGCGGGCTTTGAATAGTCGTCGTGATGCCGGTCGGCTCGCTGGGCGCCGCAAGTTTCGCACGGCATCGGTACGGGGTGAGCCCTGCGGGCAATAGAGCGAGCAAGCGCCCGTCGTCGAAATTCAGGGTCGCCGCGATAGCGCTCGCGCAGAGCGACCTTAACTCGCTCTCCGTTGCGATCGTAGAAAGTCCCGTCCAGTCGCTTGATCGTACGTCCCCGCGGGATGCCAAGGTTACTGCATCGCTTAGAGCAGAAGCGGCGGCCTGAGATCGACGGGCGGAAGGGAGTGCGGCAATACTCGCAAGGTCTGGGTTCCATGCCCGTAGAATGCACTCTGCGCGCTCAAAAAGCAACTCCCGCCGTCCGCCGTCGAGCGTAAGAAAGAAGCGGGAGGCGCCGCCGGCATCGCCGTAGCAGACATCCCCCTCGACCTCGCGCCCCCGAAAGGTGCCGTACGTGTTCGCCGTCTTGTTGGATCGGCGATGAAGGCCGCCAACCGCTGTCCCGCTCTGCAGTTCCCCGCTCTGCCGGTCCATCTCCGCCACCGGGCACCCGGGAGCGCACCGGGCCTCGAGCTGCTCGACTCTAATCCCGCGCTCGCCCATGACCGTGCCGCCGCGCTGAACGTGGAAGACTTCGTCGTCAGGGAGGACGCAGTCCGGCGAGTGAGAGAGGATGACATTGGCGGGGTATCGCCCACCCGACGCAGTGTTATTCTCTACCGCATGCGGCATGCGGCTCCCGAGCGCAACCGAAGTTTGCACTTTACCGCTGAATCTTGCATTCGGCCCTGATCGCTGATTTACGGCGGCGCGCTCCTCGGGGGATGACCAGTCGATCCGCCCCGCCTCGATATGGAGCCCCGCGACCCCGTAGGCCAGCGCATTCTCGGCGAAGGTGCCGACGCATGGCTTGCGGGCGACGATCACCGGCTCGAAGGCGGGCTTCAGGGCGGTCTTGTAGCCCTCCCAGCGCTTCGCTTCGCCGCTGATCGCTTCGCCGCTCTTGTATCCTCCGTAGCTTGCCGGCCCGTTTGCCGCTCCACCGGCGACTCGTGGCCGCTCGGTTCCCGCCGCCTTGTCGATCGCTTTGCTGATATCAAGCCCCTTACTAAACCCCTGCCCATGAATCCAGGCGATCGAGTCGTATAGCTCGAAGCCCGCGTCCTCGATCGCCACGGCGAGGCGATGGAATGTTCGCGGGCCTCCGAAGGCCAGGAGGTTGGCGCCTGGCTTGAGCACCCGGAGCACTTCGCGCCAGGTCTCGACACCGGGGACGCCGTGGTCCCAATCCTTGCCCATGAAGCCGCCGGGTGGTAGGATCTTCGCCAGGTGACCGAGACTCCCCTTTCTAAGCCAGAGCGTGAAGTGGTGGCGCGGACGTGCCCCGTCTGCGCCTGTACCTACCAGGCCGACGCGGTGCGCCTCCGCTTCGGGCGGCAGACCACCTGCTCCAGGTCGTGCTCGTACAAGCTTCGCGGAGCGGGTCTCTCCGCTTCCGTTGCCCTCCGTTGCGGGGTTTGCGGTAAGGAGTTCAAGCGAACCGCCAGCACCCGCAAGAAAGCGAAGCATGGAGCGAGTTTTTGCTCCAGGAGTTGCCACTATCTGGCGCGCTCGCTCGGCATCCTTCCGCGCATCTGCGCCGCGCCTTACTTCGTCACGCCCGAGGGTCGGGAGGCCCAGCAGAAAGCTCGAAAGCGGGCAGTGCAGACCAGGAAGGATCGCGGTAACTATCGGCACTCCGACGCCACCAGGAAAAAGCTGGCAGAGGCCACCGCCAAGAATATCGCCAGCGGTAAAATCGGCTGCGTCTCGAAGATCGAGGACGTAGTCGCCCAGGAACTCGATGCCGCCAGAGTCGTCTATCGCCGGCAGGTGGCGATCCGCTGCCCCCTCTCGGGCAGGTTCTTCGCCTGCGTCGATTTCCTTGTCGGGGAGCGGGTCGTCCTGGAGGTCAACGGCACTTTCCGGCACGCCGACCGGCGCTTCTACGACCATTCGAAGCTTGCGCCGGCACAGACCAGAACCGTCGAGCGCTATGGCCGCAAGGTCGATGCGCTGCGCCAGGCCGGCTTCCAGCTTGTCGAGATCTGGGAGGCCGATCTTGCGAAGAGCCCGAAGCGCGCGGTCAGCGAAGCCCTGCGGCGTATCGTCGGATAGTCCATAGGGCGGATCACAGAGCACTCCATCAAAAGAGTCGCTCGGCATCTCCGCGAGCGCGTCCAGAACCTTAGCGTGGTGAAGGCGAAAGAACGTCACCTCTTCCCTTCCTCCGGTTCCGGCAGCGGCTCCATCCCCGACCGGACTGGCAACCCAGGCAGCGCAGCCCGAAACTCCTGCCGCGCCAGGTCAAGCTGCAGCTCTTCCAGCGCCGTGACATGAGCCTGGAGTAGCTCGTCCTGCTTCCCGCCCCCGGAACGTAGGAGGCGGGCGGCCAGGGCGATGCCGGTGCCGACGACGCGCTCGGCCAGGGCGGCATCCAGGGGCAGGCGGGGGGCGGGGGGTGGGGAGGCCATCTACGCCCGCCACCGGAGCCGCTCGGCGGCAAGGATGGGCACGGCGCGGGATCGAAGCCACGGTTTGAGGCCGGCGATCACGGCGGCAGTGTGTGGGCAACCGCCCAGAGGCCCCGGTGTCTCGCAGCCGCAGCACACGACCTCGATCTGGTGGAGGGACCGACGAACCACGAGCACCAGGTCCGACGTCTTCCGCCGAGGCGTTCGAACGCCCACCATGGCGATGCGGGGGTACTTCAAGGGACCTCCTCCGCCACGATGTCCTTGTGGCGCTTGCAACGCAGGACCTGGCATCCGGCCTCCTTGGCGTCGTAAAGCGTGGGCGCCGTAATGATCAGCACCCCAACCTCGGGCCGGCCTATCCAGTAGACGCGGTAGGTTTGCATCCCGGGCTCGGGCGGCGGAGCGCTGGCGCAGCCGGCGAGAAGGAGGGCGATGACGAGGGCGACCGGTTTCATGGTTGCGCCTTGGGGCATCTCTCGCAGCCCCGCGTCACGTTGACCAGCCTCCCGCACCTCTCGCACCGCCCCCGCACCCTTGGGCGGAACGGGCCAGGGTAGAACCTTCCTGACTCGCCCCGCTGAGCGTGCCGCGCTAGGGGCAGGTCGTTGCGCACAGCGAGGATGTCGGCGATGGCCCGCCGCTGCGCCGCTCGCCCGTCCGGGGTCTCGGGGAAGTCGATCGAGACCACCGCTCGCCTGGCCGCGGCCAGGAACTTGCGGAAGTCCTCGCAGGCTTGGGAGCGGCACAGCTTTCGCCGTGGCTGGCCCTCCCGCTGAAGCGCCGGGCTCCCGCATACCTCGCAGGGGGTCGAGCGCTCCGAACGCGGCAGAGCGTCCGTACGGGCCGGGAAATGGCAATCTGCGATGGTCATTCGCACGCCTTCGCCGGAAGGACGCGCCGCCCGCCCGAGAAGGCGACTCCTTCCCTGCGCCCGATGGAGGGCACGACGAAGCTCTCGGCGGGCGGGTCGTAACGGCTCAGCGCGTCCTCGGCGGCTGCGCTGCGCTCAACGTGCGTCCGCCGACCCCGAATTCCTCGGCCACGACACCGCTTGTACGGCAAGGCGCCGCATTTCGGGCAGGCCATGGCCAGAGTTTCGGTCTCGTTCGGCAGGACTCTCATGAGCCCACCTTCTGCGGCTCGCCCGCCGCGTTGGTCTCGAGGGCGGCGTCCATGCGGTCGAGGAGGGCAAGCCCGGTCTCCCGGCTGGTCCCGTCCTTGGTGAGGATGAAGGTGTGAGCGCGGGTGGCAACGCGGATGGCGCGGACGAGCGCGAGCAGCTTGTCTCGCTCGGCCTCCAGGGCGGCGATGCGGCGAACCGCGACGTCTGGCTCGCTCAAGTGGTCGCCTCCTTCCGGCTGGCCTTGTGGATGGCAGCGCGCGCCTTCCTGGGCCGGTTGCGCAGGCCACGGAGGCTGCGCCGGGGGATGGTGAACTTGCCGGTGGGAAGAGTGTACCGGGCCGGCTCCCGCCACGGGATCTCCGGGTCGGGCTTCTTGGGCGCCATAATCTCCTTCGCCTTCATCGGACTCCGAAACCTTCCTGCCGCCATCTCTCTCGCTCCTTTCGGTCAGAACAGATTGCCGGACTTGGGGCGTGCGATGCCGAGCGTCGGCACCAGCGGCTCCGGCGCCGCAGCCGGGACGATCCCCAGCTCGATCAGCGCCGCGAGCCCGAGAAAGGCCGCGTCCGCCGCGTCGTACTCCGGCCGGTCGCCGGGTTGGAAGTGCTGCGGCCACCGCTTCTCCGCCGCCTCGTAGACCGCGGCCTTGTCGGTCCCGATTCCTCCGCCCTTCCCGGTCGCCGCGCGCTTGATGTCGCCGATGGTGACGCTGCTGATCTGCATCCCCTCATCCGGCGGGCACCCCGGAGGACGGCTCCGCTCTACCCAGGCCTCCAGGTGCGCCTTCGCGCCCCCGTAGGCGTGGGCGGCTGCGAAGTTGGGGATGCCCGCCTTGCCCTTCCTGTCCTTCGGGAAGCTCTCGTGCCGGCGGACCTCCTCGAAGACGACCAGGTCCACCGGGTTCCCGCCCGCGACGATCGCGTCCAGGTTGGCGGTCAGCCGGAGCCAGCGCACCCCCCGGCTCTGGTGCCGCGGCGGCTCGAGGTCCCACGTGCCGGCGCCGACCAGGTCCGGGCCGACGAAGTAGGCCCAGCCGCAAAGGCGGGAGCCGAGGTCGACGGCGAGGATGTGAAGGGGGATGGTCATTCTCCCCCCAGGTCGCGCCAGCCGGTGGAGAGGTGGAGGCGGGGACCCAGCGCGTGCGGTCCCCAGGGGGCGGGACGGTCGATGCTCACCCCGCCACCCGCTTCCCGCGATGCTTCGGCGGCCAGGTCACCTCGGCAGAGATCGGCTCAACGGGGTCCTCGCCGGGCTCCCGCGCGGCCGGCTCCTCCGGCTCGGGCGCCATCTTCGACCGCTTGACGGCAGCCCGCCGGTTGTCCTCCAGCTCATCTTCGAGCCAGACCTGGTAGGCGTGGACCGTCTCCTCGCTCGTGTCGTAGGCGAGCGACGAAGCGGAGACCATGGCAGGGAGGCCCGAGACCGCCTGGGTCTCGTGGACGTGGACGCCGTCCAGCTCGGCCGGGTCCTTCTTCGGGCCGGAGTAGCGGAGGGTGACCTTGACCGGACCATCCCCGAGGAGGTCGACGAAGCGGGGTTGGTAGTAGGAGACCGGCTCCGGGGTGGGGCCGTCGCTGCCTTCCGACTCGTCCTCGTCCTCCTCGTCCTTGTCGTCCTCCAGGTCCTCGGCGGCCTGAAGGTCGAGCAGGTACTGCGCCGGCTGCTCGATCGCCTTCCGGATAGCGGCGACCTCGGCGAGCTCGGCGTGCCCCTGGGGGTGCCTAGCGATCAGCGCGGCCAGGCCGAGCAAGTCCTGTCGCTCGACGGTGTAGATCTGGCGCTCTTCGCCGTCCGCAACCTCCATGTGGGTCTTGCCCGCGGTCTTCTTGGCGAAGCGGGAGAGGAGGAAGTCCAAAAGGAACTTCCGGCCGGCGGTCGTGAGGAGGTGCGAGCCCCAAAGGAGCCCGTTCACCTGAACGGAGAGGTCGACCCCACCAGAGAGGAGCCAGCTTTCCTCGCTCGCCCGGCGGGCCATCCCCCACCAGCCTTTGTCCTTCCCGGAGCGGAGCAGGTAGGCGATCTCGGCGCCATCGAGGTCGGGATGGTGCTCGCGGATCACCCCGCGGGCCAGGTCGAGCAGGCTGTCGACCGCGCCCTCCTCGGAGCCGGTGGTCACGCGGCGCAGGGTGTACGGCATCACGCTGTCTTCGTCGGACATCTCGGCTCCCTTCGTTTGACACCAGGCGGCGCGCCGGGTATCGTCATCTCCTCTTCGGGCGCTCCTCGCTGTCACGGGGCGTCAGGTTCTGGCCGGACCTGGCGCCCCGCTTCGCTTCCAGCCGTCCCCGATCTTCTCCGCCCGCCCCTTCGCTCGCAGCCGGCGGAGCCGGTCCGCTATGGCGCCCTCCATCTCGGAAGGGAGGATGTCCTCCTCCTCGGCGGCGTAGTTGAAGCGGTCGTAGACCCGGAAGGCCACGAGATCCACCTCGATCGCCTCCGTTACCGGGAGGACGGCGTAGACCTCCTGGAGGAGGTTGTGGTCGGGGAGGACGAGGGGGCGGGTCATGGCGTCACAGCCCCGGCGCGATGTAGGCCGCGCACATCGGGCACGGCTCGGGGAGGAGATGGGCGAGACAGATCTCACGCTGAAGAGTTGGACCGGGGTCTGGGCCTTGCGTGCCCCGGTCCTCCCGTCGCGCTCCTGTCTCAGGCCCGCGGTCCTCATCCTCTTTGAGCTTCCGCAACTCCAGTTCCATGCCTTCCCCGAGCGTGCCGCCGTATTTCGCCTCGGCGGCGAGGTCAGCCTCCAGGGCGGGGGAGTAGTGCGACCCGACCCCCGCCGGCACCGGGTTCAGCTCCACCGACTGCGCCCGCTTCCACCCCCGCGCCGCCTTGAGCGCGGCCTCCCGATGCGCTACGTAGGGGGCCTCGACCATCGTCGATCCACCGCAGGCGAAGCACAATTCTTCCCGCCCCCGGCCGGACTTCGACACGTAATTGATGTACCCGGTCGGCTTGCCCTCGTTATCGGTGTCGCACTCCCCGCATTGGACGTCCACGTCCGGGTCCATCTTGCACTCCGGACACAGCGTCAGGCAGGCGGCGATCTGCTCGCCGCAATACCCGCACGGGATCTCGTCCTCCGGATTGCAGCCGAGGGCGACGCAGTGTGCGTCATAGATCGGGCCGGCCGCAGTCAGGGTGGCGAGGGTGCCGCGACCGTCCACGCGGGCGGCACGACGGAGACCGTCTTCGCCGACCCATGCGGCGCGGCGGAGGCCGTCCTGGTCCTGGTAGATCTCGAACGAGGTGCCGGCGGGGAGGTCGGCGACGGGGTGTTTCAGGGGGCGCATAGGGCCTCCGGAGGCGGTGCGGGCTGGATGTGGCGCCAAGCGTAAACGCTTCGGATTTCTAGGTTGTTGCTACGGTAGCGCCACATATCGCCGTCGTGGAAGGCGAACTCGACTACGGCGCAATCCGCCCTCCGGTCGGCGATCTCTTTGGCGGTGATAACGGGCGTAGGAGCATCGGCGCCTGCATCGCTGGGCAATGACGCCAACCCGTCAACCCGCGCCTCCATCTCCGCCGTCCACTCGCCAGCCTCGTTCAGCCGCCGCCAGAGCCCGGCCTTGCCCTCCTTCACCTGCTCCATGACCTGGTCCAGCTCTTCCCGCCGAGCCTCGGCGAGCTTTTCGACCATGCGGGCTAGGGCCAGCGTTAGCTTGGCCGGCGTCAGGGCGTTACCCTGCTCCTCTTCGTAAGCAATTCGAGCACCTTCGATAATATCGCTGAGCCTTAGTGGTTCGCCGCGCCCGGTATCGACCTCCAATAGCTTGTCTTCTCTCATCTCCTCTCGTCCTCCAATGCCACCCATCATAGATATCAACGCAGCCGATGTCAATAGGCTGGAGCGCTTGACGTTGATATCTATGCGTGGTAGGGTGGTGGGCATGGGAAAGCGAGAAATCGGAGTTGACCCGCGATGCTGGGCGTTGGCGAGGTATTTCCTGGCGGACATCCCCAACGCGACCGAGCAGGACGCGCAAGAACTGGCCGAGCGCGTCCAGTCTGAGGTCGAAGCGCTTTGCGATCGGGTAGAGGGTAAGGCGGCGGCGAAGGAGTCCGAGGCCGGGACGGTTGAGCCCGTCACGCCCGAGGTCGTCGACCTTATGGGGGCATTGAAGGCGGGCCTCGCCGCGACGGAGCCGAAGAAGTGAGCGCCCCGGCCCGGGAAGAGGTGCTGGAGGGGCTGCGGGGGGCGCGTCGAGAGGTCGACCGCCTATTGCGTGGGCCGCTTGCCGCTGCCCGCGGGGGGTTGCCGGAGGCGGGGGACGCCCTCGACCGCGCCATCGCCTACCTGGAAAGCCTGAAGGCACCCGAGGATTATTTTCAGGAAGCGGCCGGGCAGGTGATGGCCTTCGTCGATATGGCGCGGACGCTGAGCCCGCCGGCCGGCCTCGGTGGTCGGGGGGCGCTCGCCACCTACGCGGACTTTGCGGAGCACGCGGCACGTAACATCTTTGGGGAGGGTCTTTGGCGGGGCCTTCGAGGAGAGACCGCGAGCGCAGCGCGCCAAGAGGGAGTGCCGCGGCCACCACTGCCTCCGCGGGGGACGCCCACATGACCCGCCCGGCCAGCTCCTCCGACACGCTCCTCCTCCGCCTCCCGCCCGGGGTCAAGGTCATCCTCGCCCGAGAGGCCGCTGCCGCCGGCCTGACGATCTCCGAATACGTAGCTCGCCTGTGTTGGCGTCGACACCGGCTTGAGGTTGACGCGGAAGATGGGCGGAAGAGGAAAGTAAGGCCGTAGCCCCGCCGTCTGCCGCTCACGGGCGGCAGGAGGAGGCGCTACGACCTCAACTAACAACCCCGGAGGAGAGACCATGGCCCGAAAGAAGAGAGACCCCGACACCGGCCTGCCCGCGGACCCGGGCGCCGAGCAGACAGCAGACGCCACCGGCACGGCCATCATCCGCTTCCCCGTCACTGGCCCTGTCTTCACCGAGCTGTCGAAGTACGGCGCCGTCCGCAAGCTCACTCAGGTCCAGGTCGCCGAGGAGTTGGAGGCGGACCTGCTCGCGCTGTTCCGGGGCGAACTCAAGGCGTACAACCCGGAGGTTCCCGGGGCCGAGCACACCGCGGTTCCCTCTCTCCGCGCCCGGGCGCTCGCCGCCCTGGAGAAGAACTGGTAAATGTCCCTCGGCTGGCGCAGCACCTCGGTTTCGCTGGCGGCGCGGTGCTGCGCCAGAGTCCTCGAATCCCTTTCACTGTCGTAAAACGGCGAGCCCCAGATAACGGGGGCCGCGCCAAAACAAGAAAGAGAGCTATAGAAGATGGCACGACCGACGTTTACCAAAGCCCAATCCGGGCAAGCGTTTCTCAAAATTGGGATGTACGGCAAGGCGGGGACGGGCAAGACCCTTACCTCCCTACTCTTCGCCGAGGGGCTCGCGGCGAAAGAAGGCAAGCGGATCGCATGCGTCGACACCGAGCTAGGGACCGAGTTCTACGCGATGGACATCCCGGAGCGGCGCATTCACCCCGTCGCCTTCGACTTTGACCGCCTTGTGACCCGCTCGCTCCTGGACACGATCGGGGTGGTCGAGGGGGTTGACCCTAAGGAGTACGGAGTCGTCATGGTCGACAGCATCACCCATCTCTGGGAGGCAGCGACCAACTCCTACACCGGCAAGCGGATGAGCACCGGCGGCATCCCTGTCCAGGCGTGGGGGGCGATCAAAAAGCCGTACAAAAAGCTCATGTCGCTCCTCCTGGACGGCAACTTCCATTCGATCATCTGCGGCCGGGAGGGCGTCGTGATCGAGGAGGACGAGGACGGCGACCCGAAAGTCACCGGCTCGAAGATGAAGGCTGAGGGCGAGACCCCGCACGAGCCGCATATCCTCGCCAGAATGCGGCCCGAGCTGGTCAAGGACGGAGCGCCGACGATCAAAATCTTCTTCGAGAAGGACCGTTCGGGCATCCTCTCGGGGCGGTCCTTCGAGTGGCCAACCTACGCCACGATCGAGCCCGTCGTCCGCTACCTCTCGGGCGGCCAGCAGGGCAAGCTCGGGAGCCCGGAGGAGATCGCCGAGCATGACGCCGCAGTCCAGGAGCGCCAGGCCGCGCAGGCGGCCGAGGAGCGCAAGGCGCTCTTCACCAACATTCGCGACTCCCTGACGCGGGCCGGCAACGCTGACGAGCTCAAGGCCGCATGGAGCCTGACGCAGGGCAAGAAGGGCCGGCTCGGCGACGACTTCTTCGAGCAGCTCACCACGATCAAAGACGCCAAGAAGGCGGAGATCATCCAGGGGGTGGCCTAAATGATCCGGGACGAAGGCATGTACCAGGGCACGGTCCGGGGCGGCTCGTGGATCACCTCCAGGCAGAAGGGGACGCCCGGCTTCCAGGTCTCGCTCGAGACGGACGACGGCGACGTGATCGACTTCACGATCTGGATCACCGAGAAGTCACGCGAGTCTGCCGTCTCCAACTTCGAGGCGCTCGGGGTCACGCCCGAGCAGCTCAGCTCTCGCGCCTACCTCACCCAGCAACTCCCCGTCGCGGTCGCTGGGCGGCCGGTGAGTTTCGAGGTGAAGGAGGAGACCTACAAGAACCAGACGAGCCTCAAAGTGAAGTGGCTCGGGGGGGTCCGCGGTGCGTCTCAGGACGAGGTCGCTTCCTCCGTCGCGGACTTCTTCGGCGGACGTAAGGCATCGCCCGGGAGGGACTTCGAGCGGCAGGCGGCGCAG
>Ga0207680_10000047_pt1 | contig 61723 bp, 49 predicted proteins | sample KBSS23metaG_FD_184321 | JGI IMG/M metagenome (GOLD analysis project Ga0207680, IMG submission 184321) | Switchgrass rhizosphere microbial communities from Kellogg Biological Station, Michigan, USA - KBS S2-3 metaG (SPAdes) (version 2) | ecosystem: Host-associated > Plants > Roots > Rhizosphere...
GCCACTAAAATATTTTTGGCTATTAACGCCTAACAGTGCCAATACAGAAATCCCTGGGCGGCGAATCATTTTTCAGAATCAATACATAAAAAATCAAAGAATTTAATTATGAAAAAGTTATTGTCATTTTTAGTGGTTGCGTTATTAAGTACGCAGGTTTTTGCACAAAGTATCTGGAAGGTAGATCCGCTGCACGCAAAATTAACCTTTAGCATTACACACCTTGGCATCTCTGATGTAGCAGGTTTATTTAAAAAATTTGATGTAACCATCACTGCCAGCAAGGCTGATTTTAGCGATGCGGTTTTTGAACTTTCTGCAGATGTTGCCAGCATTAATACAGAAGTGGAAATGAGAGATGACGATTTAAGGTCTGCTAATTTTTTTGAAGTGGAAAAATATCCGACGATGACTTTCAAAAGCACATCAATTAAAAAGGTTAGTAAAGACAAATACAAGCTTACAGGCAACCTCACTCTTCATGGGATTACAAATTCTATAACAATGGATTTATGGTATAGAGGTCAGGCTGTAAGCCCATTAAACAAAATAACATCCGCAGGTTTTCAATTAACCGGAAGTTTAAAACGCTCTGACTTTGGTATTGGTCCAAAATTCTCTCCGCCAGTTATAGCAGATATAGCCGATAAAGTGAGCATAAAAGCAGACGGAGAATTTATTAAAAAATAAAATCGCCGCATATAGCGGAAAAGATCATGAAACTCAATGAGGATCTATGCGGGGGTATCACATGTCCAACTCATGGAGTCAATTGAATTAATTGAAAGCAAGGTAATCCCGTTCATAGACAAATAATTAAGGTAATACAATGAAAAAGAATCTGGATAAATTGGTGCTACTAACAGGTGGAAGCCGTGGACTGGGAAAAGAGGCTGCATTACAATTAGCAAGAAGTGGTTTTGATGTGATTATCACATTTCAAAATAATAAAGTTGAGGCGGAAAAGGTAGTGACTGAAATAAAATCATTTGGTAGAAAATCTGCAGCTCTGCACTTGGATTTAACTCAAACAGAATCGTTCGATAAATTCGTTTCAGTCGTTACAGAAACATTACAGAAGGTTTTTGGCAGAACAAAAATCGATGCGCTGGTCAATAATGCAGGTGCCGGGTATTATGCCCCAATTACTGAAACCACTGAGAAGGCTTTCGATGAAATGTCCACCATTAATTTGAAAGCACCGTTTTTCCTGACACAAAAATTACTCCCTTTGATTAATCTAGGTGGGAGCATAGTAAATACTTCTTCTGGGTTAGCCCGTTTTTCTTATCCAAATTATTCCGCTTATGGTATAATGAAAGCGGGTATCGATTCATTGACACGTTACCAGGCACTGGAGTTTGGGGCACTGAAAATCCGGGTGAATTCAATAGCACCAGGTGCAATTGAAACTGATTTTGGTGGCGGGGCTGTAAGGGATAATAAAGTACTAAATGAAAAGATCGCTACTTCTACTGCTTTGGGTAGAGTTGGATTACCTGATGACATTGGTAGTGTGATTGTATTTCTGTGTTCTGATGATTCTAAATGGATAAATGCCCAGCGAATTGAAGTCTCAGGAGGAATTCACATATAGCATACGGGTGACTAATCCTTCAGTTTTAAGAGCTGAAAATTTGCTTTCTGTCAGATGTAACAAACAGCCTGTCCAAAATGAACTATAATAATTTAATTACTCAAGTTGAAGCATATTTTAGGCAACAACTGGATAGTAATGCTACAGGGAGCCAACTCCCGTATCGCAATAAGCAGCATACCGAAAATGTTGTGGCCGCTGCAAAAGAGATAGCCAATCATTACAAGCTGAATGATTACGATTTTTTCGTGGTAATTACTGCGGCATGGTTGCATGACATTGGTTACTATGTTGAAAATGGTGAAGATCATGAATAAAAAGCACGACACCACTGGTGCATCTTCCCATTGCCGACAAAATCTTAACAGTAACTAAAAGCCAGGGTAACAAAACATAATTGTAAGACAGTAGGGGATGGCGCAGATTACAAGAGTCAGTTATTTAATGCAGCTGACAGTAGAATCTAGGTCATGGCGGATACCGGAGCACACAGCAACATTATTGTTCCTGTTCCCGTTGAAGGGTTGGGAGGTAACAACCGTTTTGTTCTACAGACATTGGTTATAAAATCGTTTACCCCAGCCAGCAAGTTTAGTTTGCTTTCAGTAACCAATGCTGCAAGTTCTTATAAAAATGATTTACAGGATTTTGACTTTATAAATATTACACAAGCGTCCTACAATTTGTTCAAAGGGTTTGGTATTACTGCTGGAATTAGCCTGAATAACGTATCTGGCTTTAGCCCTACAGGGGGCATTTAATATGTTTATACAAGCCGTACCATTTTATTGGTGATTGCGCCTGATATTAGCCTTACGAATAGCCATAACGTTGAGGGAGTTTTTGTATCCGAGTTCAGGCCGGTGCTGAAAAGGAATGTAAGCTTGTACACCCGCTTACAAGGGGTTCTACAATTATGATATGAAAGACAAATTCCACCAGCGAAGTTATATTAATACCAGGCTAGGCTTATCTTTCGGATTGTTTACTTTCGGTGCAGGCGCAAATTTTGACTGGTATGGCCCGTTAAAAATATATAAGGAAAATTATGGACCCTTTTTAAGGTACTCAGTCTTATAGAAGAATTCTATCACTTAAAAGTGAAAATAAAAAGCGAGTCATTTTTACCGCCCAAAATTATGGTCTGAGATTGACAGTTTTACACGTCCCCTCGAATGTGAATGTTCCGCCTAATTTATTCTTTATTCAGTAAAAATCAACTCGAAACTCAATGTGCTATGGGGTTTTGGCAGTTTTGAGTTAAAGCAAAGGTTACAAAACTTGATATTTCCAGATGGGGTTATCTATAGTTTTGAAAACAACACATTTCGAACCTGCCGATCTAATTCCGTTTTTGCCTCAATGGCAGGACAGTCAAGGCTTTTGCTAAAAGAAGAAACCGGAACTAAAGGATTTTACTCCAATAACTCCGGTTTGGTAGCCCGTAGGGGAATCGAGAAATTAGTCGATTGCCTTTTCACCCGCCTTTTTGTCCGCTTAGAATCACATTTCTTCTTCCACCCACTATATCGGCTAAATTTGTGCCATGTTCCCGGTAACCTTAAGCAAACAGCTTTTCAAAGTAGGAGTTTATACGTCTGCTTTAATCTGGGCGTTATTCTTAGCCGCACATACTATTCGTGAAGGGTGGGAAACATTGTTTTTTAAAACAAGTACTATCATTCCATCATTCATTTTTGTTCTTTGGCTCATTAACCTGGCCCTTGCTCAGATGAAGGAGAAATTTTTTATTACTGTATTATCCCAATATTTCCGCTACATTTTCAGCTACCTGGTTTGCCTTTCACTTGTTGCCCTTGGCAGAGTTCTGCTATTTTATATTATCTCAGGTAACGAAGTAGAAACAAAGCATTTTATTCAGCTTACTTCTATGTATGCAAGTTTTATACTGGGGTCTGTACTTAATACTATTATTTTACTGATTCAGAATCTGATTATACTTGGCGACAAGAAAACAAGGATGGAACTCGAGAACGCTGAACTGAAAATTAAAAATGTTGAAGCAACTAATCGGCATTTAAAACAACAGATTCATCCGCATTTTCTTTTTAACTCCCTTAGTACGTTAAAAGCACTCATAAAAAAACATCCCGGCAATGCAGAAGATTACCTGATTAAATTATCTGAATTCCTAAGAGCCTCTCTGTTATCAAACACCCCCAATACTGTTAAGCTTGAGGAGGAACTTAAACTTTGCAATGATTACCTCGAAATGCAGAAAATAAGGTTTGCTGATGCCCTCGATTACACTATAAATATCCCCGATGTCACCCGGCATTCGGCTTACGTTCCCGTTTTTTCTATTTTGCCATTGCTTGAAAACGCTATAAAGCACAATAAGTCTACTATCGAATCTCCATTACATATTCAGATAAAATATGCCAATGGAAGAATTGTGGCTTCTAACAATATACAGCCAAAACTATCTTCAGAACCATCCACTGGTTTGGGATTAGAGAACCTAAGTGAGCGATACAGGATTTTAGCAGGAGACGAGGTAATTATCATTAAGGGCGACACAACATTTTCCGTTAGCATCAAAACACTTAAACAATGAAAATAGTTATAATAGAAGATGAAAAGCTTACTGCAGATGATTTGGCAGAAACTATTTTAAAAATTAATCCCAAAGTTCACATCCCAGCTATTCTTAATTCAGTTACAGAATCCATTTCCTGGTTTCAGGGAAATGAAAAGCCCGATTTGATTTTCAGTGATATTCAGCTTGGTGACGGGCTATGTTTTGAAATATTCAAAGCGGTTTCCGTTACCGTTCCGGTAATTTTTTGCACAGCCTATGACGAATACGCTTTAAACGCTTTCAAAGCGAACGGTATTGATTATATCCTAAAGCCTCTCACGAAGCGATCAGTAGGAAGCGCTCTTGAAAGGTATAATAACCTGAAAAATAATTTTTTTAAAACAATCGAGGGCATTAAAAAAATTGCCGAAGCATTAGAAAGCAGAAAAAGCCTGCAAGACGCATCTGTATTGGTCTATATTAAAGAAAAAATAATCCCTGTCCAGCTTGCACACATAGCATTTTTTTATATTGAAAATGAAATAACCCATTTGGTAAGCTTCGATCAGAAAACTTATTTCATAAATAAAACCTTAGAAGAATTGGAAAAAATTACCGGAAGCGATTTTTACCGGGCGAACAGGAAATTTCTTATCAATCGTAGAGCTATTAAGGATGCATCGCATTATTTACATCGTAAGCTTTTAATAAATCTTACCATTTCAGTCTCCACAATCGAATCTATAACTGTAAGCAAGGAAAAAGTAACACCTTTCCTGCACTGGCTCTCTGCTCGTTAACCCACGGCCTATTCACCTGGCTATTTGGCTGCCTGGGTCATATTTCATGTAAAAAATGTTTTTTCCTTCCCAACTTAGCGGTTAAAGACTACACTAACAAAATATTAGCGCTATGGCAGCATTATATCATACCATCTTAACGATCCACATTCTTAGCTTCATACTATTTATAGGGACTACAGTAATTGATTTTCTGCTGTACCGTCAGTTTTGGAAATTCTACGGAAATGATATTGCAAAGGCAAAAACAATTTGGGAAGTAAAGAACAAAATCGGCCCCATCATCCGCTTTGGAGGTTTTCTTGCATTTCTTGCTGGTATCACTTTAATGGCTACTGCACATTATGGTGGACAAACCTGGTTAAGAATAAAAGTCCCGCTCGTAATCCTTGCACTTATCAATGCCGTTATTTTGGCACGAAAGCAACGTAAGGCTATCGGAGCAAATGCAGAGATAAATATTGCTTTCAAAGCACAAAAACCTAAGGAGCTGAAAAACAGGTTCACATTTTTTTATTTCATTCAACTATGCATATTTTTCTTTATTATCCTGTTAAGTGCATTCAGATTCAATTAATGTGAAAACCCAATTGCACCGTCAAAGAATTATCGTATGAATTAGGATTTGCTTACCCTGATTATTTTTCACGGCTTTTTAAAAAACAGACTGGTAAAAGCATTAGCCAATTCTTAATCTGCATTCAGAATTTGTCCAGACAAATGTAGAATTGGTGAAGCAGCAATAAATTTTTAACGCTGATATTTTCCGTCAGAAAATAAAAACAAATCATATAAAATGGAGCAATCAAAACAAATAAATATTAAACGAACCTTCACTTATACCTTTGCGGCCCTTGCTATAGTCGCCCTGTTCTTTGGGATTGTGCATATGGTGCTGGTGGTTGCACACGTTTCGAAGCCAGCCATCGCCACGGTTTACGGTCTCACTCCAAGGCGACGCTGGGCACTCGTGGTCATTGTGATGGCACTGGTTAGTGTAATCATAGGTTGGCGGACTTTCCGTCAATCCGCCGCCAGTCGTATCAGCATCCTTAAAGGGAAAAGGAGAGCTATCGCAGCCATAGTATTGGGGCTGCTCGCTGTGATTAGTGGGGGACTGAATTTAGCCGCCGCTAATGGTGGGCCCGGTACTGGTAACGGAGTAGTTGGTAGTGCTCAAGCTCTGGTGCTTGGGCTGATAGGCATCGTTCTCGGTGGGTTGACACTAACACGGTATAGACGGAATGCTCTGTGATCTCAATATTGAGCCGGCTTTCGGATTTTGCCCTTTTACAAGACACTCTCATGTAGATAGGAATCTTCCCTGTTTTTGCGTTTAGCTTTGCTTCGTTAGGAAAGTAAGTGACAGAAATTTTCATCAGTTGAAATTTTAGGTGAAACAAACGATTTTGGTGAAACAGGAGTGAAGCAAAAACTGACGAAAACTGATTCTAAACGGTGAGTAGTGAAAAACAAAAACCCCGCAAACAAACAGTTGCGGGTTGTCAGCAGGTTAGAGTAGCCCCGACAGGAATCGAAACTGTATCTAAAGTTTAGGAAACTCCTATTCTATCCCTGTCCGACTGGCGTCAGCCGGGCGGGCATTGAACAAACTATCTCACTGATGAATGAATTTTTCAGACTGCCCTTAATTAATTGGTATTCAATAAATTATATAAATATCCAATTGGCTACTAGCCTCGGAGCTTTTTTAAGACGAGATTACTGTTACCTGTGATTTGCGACGGCTCCTCTCTTTCAAAAATATGCTATTTTAGTGACTGGTTCGAGCCCTTTTCCCTGGGATTATTCATAAATTTGATAAAACAAGTTCTTTTAATCACCGCGAATTCAACACTCGTTTACTCAAAAGTAAATGATGGCTTGGATACTGAATTTTCGGGAAATAAGTTATTGGAAAAAATGCCAGTACTCCCAGTTGCTGGTACCCTGCCTCATAAAAACGGTTTTCGGGATACCCAGCGCACACCGGGTAAACAGGAGGGGTAACACTTCTCCTGCCCAACAATCGCTTTTCAATAGGCCTTAAGCAGCAGGTCAGGTAGGGGACACAGAAGCTCACGTTACTGGCTGTGTTTGCCCTCATTTGGATAGGAGGGGTATTCGGAGGGGTGCGGCATAAAATTGATGATAACCATTTGTGAACCAATAGGATGCCAGAGTCCCAGCGGGATCACCAATCTTTCTCAGGCCATTGATTATCAATGGCCTTTTTATTTGTTCGACGGGCTGGATCAACTTCTTTGCATCCCTTGCGTATATAGATTTTCATCATTTCTTAATATGTCCTTACAATAAGGTCTTTAGCAATAAACTTCTGCTGGTTATAATTTTTTTACAGATTTGATTTATATGGTAAAAAGCAGATCAATTTTTGCCAGCGTGCCAATACCTGCTCATCAAACATTTTATCAAATTTTGTAATTGCAAAAAAAAGCGACTGTGAAAACAGCCGCTTTGTAACACTAAAACCAACATTACATTTAAAATTCAGCAACTGCAGATTTCTTCCGGAACATTTCAAATAATAACGGGTGCCGTGAAAAACCCCGTTCTTTTAAAAGTGGAGAATCTGCGACGTTCAAATAATCTATCATGCACAAGGGTAGTAAGGTGCCAGGATTGTATAAAAGCCCCTGTATAAAACAAGCGCTTTTTCCATCGTTAAAAATTTACGGGATATCTGATTTTAAAAACGGGCTGCCTGGTTCCCGGACAGGTTAATTATACAAAGGCCGGTACTACGCTGCAATTATACAGCGTAGTATCTCTCTGGCGGAAGGTTTTATTGTATATACGCAACTTATTGAAACAACCGCATATTGTCCCGAAGGCTGATCGATCATCCTGAAATACATTGCATAAATATCCGGGTACCGTTTCTTAAAGAACTTCATGAATTTAGTATACTCATATAGCCGGGGCCTGAAGGTTTCAGTAATTGATTGCATGCATCAGTTATTTAAGCTGTTCCTTGTTTTTTCTTTCGCTTTCCGGGCAATGCAGGGCGGGATTCATTTATCCGGCAATATTAACAATCACCATGGCTGCAAGCTACCATTGATTGCATTTAAATTCGTTACATTATTTAAAGGCAATCTTACACAATTCACACTTGGATAACATGTCGTTAAGGATAAGCATGTTTGCAATGTGTGAATTATGTAAATTTTTGAAAGATATATGTAACAATAATCCGGATAATAAGAAGTAGTTGAGAAGCACGACTTCCATTAAACCCGGTATTTGCTGCAAATGCGATAAACAGCTGTCAAATGCTGAAGCCGAAAATCGAAAACGCATACTGCGTGACGGGACCGATAAACAGGGGAACAACATCCACTTCAGTATTTGAAGAGATGGAAGAAGGTTGTTTATTTATTTCTTTTGCTGAAATTTTGCCATTGATTTTTCCGGAGCGCGGAAAAGAATTGGCTATCATGATTTCAAGAGCCAGATTTCGTGAAGAGATGTTTGACAGTTAGCACCAGCCGGTATATTTTAAAAAGTTACACCATGCCAGCACATCAACAACCATCAATGCCGCTTCACATCATTCTGATAATACTTCCAGCCCAAGGTGATAACCAATATCAATATATTTAATAATTTTTCGATCAGGATATCCATTGGGGTCTTCTTTACCGGACTTTACAACAATCTCAAAGTAATGCAGGTCGGTTTTTACTACCAGGTAGATTTGTTCCCTGTAAGAGAGGTTGGACGCGGATGGCTGATACCTGATTGAGTCGCCCGGGGCTACGTTTTCACCCGGAAGTATGGTTTTCCACATAGTCAAAGTATTGGTATGGATTAAAATAGGATATACAGAAGGGGCAAATATTATACCATGGTTTGATACAAAGGCATGAATTTATACTAAGGAAATATACCTGAAATACCATTGCGGCCGCCGCAGCTTTTAAGTGGATTAATGTGCAATTTCAGGTTGCCGATCAACTGTAAATTTGTTTCGCACGATTTTCTTTACCGTTAACTATCATCATTGTTGACCCAAAAGGCTCCAATCTGCAAAGTTTTCAGCGGTAATTTCAGTTTCCCTGCAAACGCTGTCATTATTGTCAGCCTTCATCTAATGCAATTGGTTATTGCATGCCCTTTGAAACGAAAGGCAAATAAGCCCTGTTTAGAGCTGCGAATGAACTACCTTCATACAATATCTGATATAGCTTTATGGTATTGTCTTTAAAAGTTCTACCAGGGAAACAAACCCAATGACAAAAGCAGATAAGGATAAACCCATACTTTCTCAAAACCTTTTTCCGGTTGTGGGGATAGGTGCATCTGCCGGTGGCCTGGAAGCATTTAAAAACCTGATAAAAGCGATACCGGAAGACTCCGGCATGGCCTATATATTGGTGCAGCATTTACATCCCGAACATGAAAGCACCCTGCCTGAAATTTTGCAGCGGGTAACGCCTATACCTGTTGTAGAAATAAGCGATAATGTTCATGTAAACCCCAATCATATCTATGTTATTCCGTCCAATAAAATTCTTCTGGCTTCAGATGGTGTGTTAAAACTAAGCCCAAGATCTGCAAAAGACAAATTGAACCTGCCCATCAATATCTTTTTTTCATCGCTGGCAGAAGTACACCAGTCACATGCTATAGGTGTGATACTATCGGGCAATGGCGCAGATGGTACAGCAGGTTTAAAAGATATAAAAGATCATGGCGGCCTTACTTTGGCCCAGGAACCGGGTACTGCTTCTTATGAAGGCATGCCGCAACATGCTATTGATGCAGCCGTTGTCGATTTCATTCTTCCATCCGGAAAAATTCCGGAAAAGCTGATGGAACTGCAACGATCTTTTATTATTTCTTTTTCTGCAGATGACGGTGCAAAAAAAAACAAAACAGATGAAGAGGAATTCAGGCAGATACTGGCATTGATCAGGATTCGGGCAGGCGTGGATTTTAGCCTGTATAAACAAACAACCATCCGCAGGCGCATCATTCGCCGCATGATGATTCTTCATCTTGAAACAGTTGCCGATTACCTTGAACAGCTTAATAAAAATAAACCGGAACAGGATATTTTATTCCAGGATTTGCTGATACCGGTAACTTCTTTTTTTCGCGATCCGGTAACTTTCGGCATATTATGCGAGACGGTTGTCCCGGAAATGATAAAAAATAAACCGGCCGGTCATCCCTTGCGCATCTGGATAGCGGGTTGCTCTACAGGGCAGGAAGTGTATTCAATCGCCATGTGCATTCTGGAATATGCAAACGATCATATTTCAAACAGCAAGGTTCAGATTTTTGCAACCGACATTTCTGAGAACGCTATTAAAAATGCAAGAAATGGTATCTATTCAAAAAAAGAGCTGGAGGGGGTTTCAGAAAGCCGTTTGCAGCAATTTTTCAATAAAACAGATGGGCATTACCAGGTAAAAAAGCAGGTAAGGGATATATGCGTTTTTGCCGTGCACAATTTTTTAAAGGATCCTCCTTTTGCAAAAATGGATTTAATCAGTTGCCGCAATGTGCTTATTTACATGGAAGCTTTTCTGCAAAAAAAAGCACTTCATATATTTCATTATGCCCTTAATGATAAAGGGATTTTAATGTTGGGAAAATCAGAAACGACCGGAAATGCTTCCGAGTTTTTTATCCCATTTGGAAAAAAGGATAAATTTTATACCAGGAAATCTGTGCCGGGAAGATTCAGGAATCTGACCGGTGAACGCAGCGAAACAGCTATTGCCGGCAGCAAGGATTTGTTGCGGGATAAAGAAGGAAAAGCAGTAGATTTTCAAAAAAATGCCGATGATATTTTACTTTCAAAATATACACCTGCAGGCGTGGTAGTAAATGAACAGTTTGATATTGTGCAATTCCGGGGTTCTACCGGCCAGTACCTGGAGCCTTCACCCGGTAAACCAAGTTTGAATGTGCTGAAAATGGCAAAAGAAGGATTGGCTTTCGAAATCCGTAATGCATTACACAAAGCAAAGAATAGCAGTGAGCCTTTTATCAAAAAAAGTATCCCGGTAAACAATGGAGAAAAAATAGTAACCATTGAAGTGGTTCCATTGCTGGATACCATTGAATTGCATTTTTTGATTCTTTTCAGGGATGAGCCGGCAGAAGGTGCCGGTCTTGTTTGGGTTAACGATAAAGGGATTTCTGTAAACAGTAAAAAAGAAGCAACAGATACCCGTGTCCAGCAATTGGAAAAGGAACTGGCACAGGCAAGGGAAGACATGCGCAGCATTACGGAGGACCAGGAAGCCGCCAATGAAGAACTACAAAGCTCCAATGAAGAATTAGTGAGCGGCAGTGAAGAATTGCAAAGCATGAACGAAGAATTGGAAACCAGCAAAGAGGAATTGCAAAGCACCAACGAAGAGTTGATTACCGTAAACCAGGAACTCTACGACCGCAACGAACAACTAAACCAGGCCCGCAAGTTTGCCGAAATCACTATTTCTATACTTCATGAACCCCTGATTGTGTTGGATAAAAATTTCTTTATCAAAAGTGCCAACAAAGCATTTTATAAAGTTTTTCAGTTAACGGAAAACGAGACCCTGGGCAAAGTTTTATTTGAATTGCAGGACAATGGCTGGAATATTCCGGGATTGCGGGAAGAACTGGTAAAAATGCAGAAGGAAAAAGAAAAGATGATTGAAGTGGAAATAACTTTTACATTCCCTGGCATAGGCAAAAAGGCCATTTGTTTTAATATTCAGCCAATACACAATGAAAATGGCGAACAACTGATTCTGCTTGCGCTGAATGATATTACTGTAAGGAAAAATGCAGCGCTTGCACAAGTCGGCGTCCGTAAGCAACTGGAACGAAATGCTGAAATGATACAAAACCTGTACATGAATGCACCTGGTTTTATTTGCACATTACGGGGCCCGCAACATATTTATGACCTGGTAAACCCATCCTATCAGAAATTATTCGGGAAACGTAAAATCCAGGGCAAACCAATTATTGAAGCGTTGCCGGAACTGGCGGGCCAGGATTTTGATACCATTCTTGACAACGTTTATAATACCGGCGAGACATTTGTTGGTATTGAAGTTCCTATAACGCTGGCCCGTGACGAAGGACTTTTACCCGAACAGCGTTATTTTAATTTCTCTTACCAGCCGATTTATGATGAGGCTGAAAAAATAAACGGCATCCTGGTTTTTGGTTACGAGGTAACCGAAGAAATACGCGGCAAAAAAATAGCGGAAGAAAGCGCAATACGTTTTGGGATACTGGCCGATGCCATGCCGCAAAAAATGTGGACAGCAGATGAAAATGGGAATGTAGATTATCTTAACCGGCAGTGGTTTGAATATACACATAAAACCTTTGAAGATTTAAAAGGACTGGGCTGGGAAAAAATAATACATCCTGATGACTGGAGCCACAACCAACAAACCTGGCAACGTTCTATTAACTCCGGCGAAGATTTTCAACTGGAACACCGCTTCCTCCGGCACGATGGCGTCTATGTCTGGCATTTAAGCAGGGGGCTGGCTCAAAAAGATGCGAATGGAAAAGTAATGGTATGGATAGGTACCCATACAGATATAGATGAACAGAAAATGAAGGAACAAAAAAAGGATGAATTCATCAGTATTGCAAGCCATGAGATGAAGACACCGCTTACTACCGCAAAAGCATATCTTCAATTGCTGGAGCTTTCTTTGGATGCTGCCAATGAAAAATCTATCCTCTATGCAAAAAAAGCCAGTCTTTCTGTTTCCAGGCTCAATGAACTGATAAACGAATTGCTGGATGTTAGTAAAATACAAAGTGGTAAATTAAATTATAACATTACCAATTTTGATTTTAATGAGATGATTGACAATACCATTGAAAATATGCAGTATTCTTCGCTGCAGCATACCATAACAAAAACAGGCAGCGTGCTGCAGAAAGTATCCGGAGATAAAGACAGATTGCAACAGGTAGTTATCAATTTTTTGAGCAATGCCATCAAATATTCGCCGGAAGCGGGAACGGTTTTTATACATACTGAAGAACAAAATGGTGGAATAAAAGTCTCTGTCAAAGATCATGGTATCGGAATATCAGCTCTGAACCTTGAAAAAGTGTTTGAAAAGTATTACCGTATAGAAGATCATGCAATACAATTCCAGGGTTTGGGTATTGGGTTATATATCTCTTATGAAATTATTCAGCGTCACCATGGCAAGATTTGGGCAGAAAGTGAGCTGGGGAAAGGAAGTACATTCAATTTTTCATTGCCGGTAAATTAATGTAGCGATTTAGATAAATACCCGACCTCCCGCTGTACGCTTATTTCACACTATTTTGCACTATTTATGAAGAAAGCTGTTCTTATATATGATGATGACAAGGAAATATTGTTTTTATGCAAAGAAATACTGGGGAAAGATAAATACCGTGTAGAAACCCTGACACGCTGCGTCGATGTTATTGCCGACATTGAGCTTTATAAACCTGGTATCATTTTAATGGACCTGTGGATACCCGAAACCGGCGGCGAAAAAAATATCATAACAATTAAGGAAAACCCGCAAACCCAGCACATTCCTGTCATCATATTTTCAGCAAATGTGGAAGTCAAAGAAATATGTAAAAGAATACAGGCCGACGGCTATATAGAAAAGCCATTTGACATTGCTTTGCTGTTGCAAACAATTGGGGATAATATTTTGTAAAAAACAATATTGGCCTGTAAAAGTATGTCTGTTAAAAAACAACATTATTCCGCCCGGATACTGTTAACAGGATTGGCCATAGCAGATTTGATTGCCTGAAAGCCTACCGTAATAACTGCGATACTGTTGTTACAAGCCCCGCGCCGGCAAAAAATCCACGGGTTAACAGGCACACGGCAGGCAAAATTATTTAACCAGGCATGCAGGCAATACCAGGCCAGGGGAGAGGCGATCAGCAACGAGATAAAAACCAATTGCAGAAAATCTATTCAAGGTTAATTTAAGAACCTGGGGGCAAACGCAAACCGCCGGATAAGGTGTAATCCGCCGGTAAGTATAACTCTTTTTCAAAATTCTGTAACAAATTTGGCACCATCATGATGCAACTTTGTACAATCAATCAAATTGATTAACCATGAGTGTTGAAAATAACCATTTCGGGATACCGTTGATTGGCGTAGAAAGTGAGCACTGCGCACTGATTGTAGACAAGGGACTTTCAAAAATAAAAGGAATACAAAAACATCGTGTGGAACTGAACAACAGGCAGGCAGTTATAGATACAGATATGGCTCCGGAAACGCTGCAGCATGCCGTGCAGTCTATCCGTGCATCGGGTTATGATGTGGCAACAGTAAAAAAGCAATTTCCTGTAACGGGTATGAGCTGCGCTTCCTGTGCTGTAAGTGTGGAATCAATCTTACATGCGCAACAAGGTGTGGTGCAGGCCTCCGTAAATTTTGCTGCCAATAGTGTGCAGGTAGAATTTGTTCCCACCATTATTGAACCAAAAGATATGAAGCAGGCTGTGCAGGGAATAGGGTATGATTTGGTAATTGATGAAACAGAAGACGCTAAGGAAGCAGTAGAAAACATACGCCGGGAACAGTTTGACAACTTGCGTAAACGGACGATTTGGGCAATCGGTTTATCTGCGCCACAGGTAATGATTGGGATGTTTTTTTTGAATATTCCTTATGCGAACTTTATATTATGGGCATTGGCAACACCTGTTGTTACCTGGCTTGGAAGGCAGTTTTTTATCAATGCCTGGAAACAGGCCAGGCACCGTTCTTCGAACATGGATACACTGGTGGCGCTGAGTACAGGTGTTGCCTGGCTGTTCAGCATTTTTAATACACTATTCCCCGGGTTCTGGGAAAGCAGGGGTTTGCAGGTTCATGTGTATTTTGAAGCGGCCTCGGTAGTAATTGCATTTATCCTGCTCGGAAAATTATTGGAAGAAAAAGCAAAAGCCAATACGTCTTCAGCTATAAAAAAACTAATAGGATTACAACCCAATGCTGTTAATATTATTCACCAGGGCGGGCATATTATGCAAATTCCCATTGCGCAGGTGAAAGTGGGCGATTTGTTATTGGTTAAACCCGGAGAAAAAATTCCTGTAGATGGTTCCATCCGGGACGGAGAATCTTACATAGACGAAAGTATGATTAGTGGAGAGCCTGTACCTGTTTTGAAAACCGGGGGTGACAAAGTGATAGCAGGAACCATTAACCAAAAAGGCAGTTTTCAATTTGTGGCAGAGAAAGTGGGGGCTGATACTTTTCTGGCACACATTATAAAGATGGTACAGGAAGCGCAGGGCAGCAAGGCGCCGGTTCAAAAACTGGTGGATAAAATTGCAGGCATTTTTGTTCCCATTGTAATTGGTATTGGTATTTTATCTTTTATTGCATGGGCATTATTGGGCGGTGCAAATGGCGTAACGCAGGGGTTGCTGGCGTTGGTAACCGTACTGGTCATTGCTTGTCCCTGCGCATTGGGACTGGCAACGCCAACAGCTATAATGGTTGGAATAGGTAAAGGGGCTGAACAGGGTATTTTAATTAAGGATGCTGAAAGCCTTGAATTATCCCACAAGATTAATGCCCTTATATTAGATAAAACCGGCACAATTACAGAAGGCAAACCAACTGTTACTGATATACTTTGGATAAACAATCCAACAAACGAACAAAAAAATATTCTTTACAGTATTGAACAATCGTCAGAACATCCTTTGGCAGCAGCTGTGGTTGCCAGGCTTACATCGGAATCTCAATTAATCGCTATAACTGATATTGCCAGCGTGACCGGAAAAGGAATTCAGGCTAATTATAATGGCGTATCTTATTATGCCGGTAATAAGCGGTTGCTGGAAGAAAAAAATATTGCCATTTCAAATGAGTTGCAGCTTGCCTCTGAAAATTGGGGTAATGAAGCAAAAACAGTTATCTGGTTCGCTTCAAATAAAGAAGTACTGGGCATACTTGCCATTGCTGATAAAGTTAAGCCATCTTCTGCAGAGGCGATAAAGACATTGCAGCAAATGAATATAGAGGTATATATGCTTACAGGCGATAACAGGCAGACTGCAGCAGCAGTTGCAGGACAGGTGGGTATCAAAGAATATAAAGCTGAAGTAATGCCAGATGATAAGGCCGTCTTTATAAAACGCTTACAACAACAGGGCAGGATAGTTGCCATGGCAGGCGATGGCATTAATGACAGCCATGCACTGGCACAGGCCGATGTAAGCATCGCGATGGGCAAGGGAACAGATATTGCAATGGATGTTGCCCGGATGACTTTAATGGGTTCGGATTTGTCAAAAATCCCGGCAGCCATCAGGCTGTCGAAGAAAACGGTTCATACTATCCGTCAAAACCTGTTCTGGGCTTTTATCTATAATCTTATTGGCATCCCTGTTGCGGCAGGTGTATTATACCCTGTTAATGGGTTTTTACTAAATCCTATGATTGCAGGTGCGGCAATGGCACTTAGCTCAGTATCTGTTGTTACCAATAGCTTACGTTTAAAATGGGTTAAATTATAAATTGAAAAGTATGAAAAAGTATCAGTTTAAAACAAATATTAATTGTGGTGGTTGTGTGGCTGCAGTAACTCCTTCCTTAAATAGCAGTAGTGATATTAAGAATTGGAGTGTAGATACGCTGGATGTAAAAAAAATACTGACTGTTGAGACTGAAAGCTTAACAGAAGATGAAGTGATGCAGATGGTGAATAAAGCAGGCTATAAAGCGGAATTATTATCAAAAAACAATGCCGGATGATTGTCTCCATGTATGTTAACTTCGCAATGATATAACCAGTTTTGATGCGTATTGCAGCAACCATAGGGCATTTTTTCAGTAATTTGCTGAAAGCAATATTTGTCCGCAAAAAGGATTGCTGTAAGTAAAGGCTGTAAAGGTCGGGAGATTGACATTGTATACAATTAACAAGAACTAATTTTGATATAGCAAAAATAACTCTACTTTTACATCACAAATTCATGAAAAAGCTTTTAATAACCATAACAGCCCTTGTGTATTTTGCTGTCTCCAGCGGGGCTACGGTTAACCTGCATTATTGCATGGGTAAGCTGATGAGTTGGGATTTGTCGGCCAAAAGCAAGGGTAAATGTGATTCCTGCGGCATGGAAAAGACAGGGCACAAAGGCTGCTGTCATGATGAGCATAAGCAGTTAAAGGTTGAAAAAGACCAAAAGGTTTCTGAATCTGCTTTTCAATTTCTTTCCATTTCCGCTGCAGTTATCGCTCCGGCTCATATTGGGTTGCCGGTTGTATATTCTTCAAACTTAGTTACCAATAATCCCATTGCTCATGCGCCTCCCCATTTGGGTGGAGTGCCCATTTTCGTTCTTAACCGCAATTTCCGGATTTGATTTTCTTCTCCTGATGGTATAACTGGCATTCTGCCGGGCAAAGGGCTTTTCTATCTATCGCCCTCCATAAAATTCAACATATATAACCATTCCCGGAATGTGATAACGCTGCAGCGCGTTTATCCCAAGGGCTATTTAATGATTCTTAAAAATAAGTAAAATGAAAACAATGAAAATGTTTTTCACTGTAGCCATATTATTGGTTACAGTATCATTTGCCAATGCACAAAGCGACAAAGCACAAAGAACCGTTGGTGTAAAAACACAAACCATCAACGTTTCCGGTACATGCAGCATGGATAAAAGACGTATTGAAACTGCCGCCCACACGGTTGATGGGGTAAAATTGGCTGTTTGGGATGAAACTACGCAGTCACTTACATTAACGTACAGTATGTTTAAAAAGGATGCGGCGGACAAGGTTCAAAAGAAAATAGCGCTTGCTGGTAATGACACAGAGAAATACAGGGCTGATGATACAGTGTATCAAAAATTGCCTGAATGCTGTCATTATCAAAGAAAACAATCATAGTCAACTCATCGGACCTGTCAGGGTGCGCAATCCTGACAGGCTTTATTCTTAATGTATTTATTTCTTCATTAAAAAAACACAAAAATGAAATTAATCAAACTGCTCTTTATGGCAACCTTAACCATTGTATCTGTTGCTGTTTTTGCACAGGACTCAGCAAAAAATAAGATGAAAATGCAAAGTCATGTTAAGGATAGTGTGATCTATACCTGTACAATGCACCCCGATGTAGTCTCAGACAAACCAGGGAAGTGCCCCAGGTGCGGGATGGATTTGGTACAAAAGAAAGTAAAGCTGCAGGCAAAGAAATCATACACCTGCACAATGCACCCGGAGGTAACAAGTGAAAAACCCGGCAAATGTCCCAAATGTGGGATGGATCTGGTAGAAAAGAAACCTGCCAGGGCAAAGGATAAAATGTAAAAAGAACATTAAAACAGACAAACCATGAAACAAATAATAACTATAGTAGCAGCAGCAGTGGTGTTTGCCTCCTGTAATAGTGGGAGTCAGACTTCAGGCAAAAAAGATGCAATGAATAGCGATAAGATGGCTAAGATGGATTCAGGAGCTGCCACTGTAACAGAAAAGACAGATGCGCCTGTTATCAAAGCGTCTTTTACCAGTGTAAATGCAGATGTAGCCGCACATATTAAGGAAGTAACCAGCCATTATTTCCATATAAAACATGCTTTGGCAAACGACGATGCAGCTGAAGCAAAGCGTGGTGCAACCATGCTATTACAGGTCATCAGCCAGTTTGATAATTCATTATTGCCTGCCGGCCAGAAAGCTGAATATACAAAACATATTACCACTATTAAAGAGCATGCTGATGCAATTGTGAAAAGTGCAGATATAAATGCTGAAAGATCTCATTTTAGTCAGTTGTCTGCGAATGCGTATGAATTAGTAAAAGCCTTTGGTGCCGGAAAGAAAATTTACTACGATCATTGCCCGATGGCTTTTGACAATAAGGGCGCCAACTGGTTAAATGATGTTGCTGCGATTCAGAATCCTTATTTAGGCAGCAAAATGCCGGATTGCGGTTCAGTTGAACAGGTGATTGAATAAAACAAAAGTGCGTTAATAACAAAACTATGGTTCAGCAATTAATTGGACTGGCGCTGCGCAACAGGCTTATTGTTCTGCTTATTGCAGGTGGCCTGTTTGCGTGGGGCATTTATTCGGTCGGGCAAAACCCGATAGACGCCATTCCTGACTTATCGGAAAACCAGGTGATTGTTTTCACCGAATGGATGGGACGAAGCCCGCAGGTGATAGAAGACCAGGTAACTTATCCATTGGTGAGTAATCTTCAGGGCATTCCAAAAGTTAAAAACATTCGTGGCACATCCATGTTCGGGATGAGTTTTGTGTACGTGATTTTTGATGACAATACAGATGTGTATTGGGCAAGAACAAGGGTACTGGAAAGATTGAACTATGCACAGCGCTTATTACCACAGGGAATAACACCCTCATTAGGGCCGGATGGAACAGGCGTGGGACATGTATTCTGGTACACCGTTGATGCAAAAAATATGGACCTGGGTGAGCAAAGGGCGTTACAGGATTGGTATATTAAGCTGGCATTGCAAACAGTTCCCGGTGTGGCTGAAGTAGCTTCTTTTGGTGGTTTTGAAAAACAATACCAGTTGGTGGTTGATCCGGTGAAACTGCAATTCTATAAAGTTTCGCTGATGGACGTGATGAACAAAGTAAAAGCAAATAACAATGATGTAGGCGGACGAAAATTTGAAATGAGCGATATGGCTTATATTATCCGTGGTCTGGGCTATGTAAAAAACAAAGAAGACCTGGAAAGCATTGCTGTGAGCAATTACAATGGCATACCGGTGCGGGTGAAAGATGTTGCAACGGTTCAGATGGGTGGTGATTTGCGATTGGGCATTTTTGATGAGAACGGAATGGGTGAAAAAGTGGGCGGCATTGTGGTGATGCGGTACGCAGAGAATGCCGAAAAAGTAATCGATGCGGTAAAAAAGAAAATGGGTGAAGTGCAAAAAGGTTTGCCAAAAGGAGTAAGTTTTAGCACAGCCTATGACAGAAGCGGTTTAATTGAAGCCTCTGTTGAAAATATCAAAGAAAAACTGATGGAAGAGATTGCGGTGGTTTGCTTGATTGTCATCCTGTTCCTTTTTCACTGGCGGAGTGCGTTAAGCATTATCATACAAATTCCCATTACCATAGCGGTTAGTTTTATTTTACTGAATGCCTTTGGCGTCTCATCCAATATCATGTCACTGACAGGTATTGCGCTCGCTATTGGCGTTATTGTAGACAATGGAATTATCATGTCTGAGAATTCATACCGGAATCTTTCAGAATGGCAAAACAATCCGGCTAATAAAAAATTGCAGTAATGAAAAATCTGTTTAAAAGAAACTATACCAAAATACCCGAAGACGTACGTATGGGTATTATTGAAAGCTCCTGTAAGCAGGTATCAAGAGGTGTATTTTTTTCTACCATCATCATCATTGCTTCTTTTTTACCGGTATTCCTGCTTACAGGCCAGGAAGGGAAATTGTTTGGCCCTTTGGCATATACAAAGACTTTTATCCTGGTGGTGGATGCTGTTTTAGTGATTACACTGGCCCCGGTACTCATTTCATTTTTTATGAAAGGCAGGTTCAGGCCCGAGTCTGCCAACCCTGTGAACAGGGCACTGGAGAAAATATATGAACCATTAATCCGATGGTGCTTAAAATGGAGGAAAACAACCATTGGTATCAATATTATTGCATTGTTGGTAAGCATCCCGTTATTAATGAGTTTAGGCAAAGAATTTATGCCGCCCCTGGATGAAGGCGCCGTTTTATTTATGCCGGTCACCTTGCCGGATGTATCTAATTCAGAAGTAAAGAGATTGTTACAGGTGCAGGATAAAATCATCAAATCATTGCCGGAAGTAGAAAATGTATTGGGCAAGGCGGGCAGGGCAAATACAGCTACCGACAATTCTCCCATCAGTATGATTGAAACGATTATACTACTGAAACCAAAATCGGCCTGGCGTGCCGGAATGACAAAAAAAGAGATTATTAACGAGCTTAATTCCAAACTGCAGATACCTGGTGTAACAAATGGATGGACACAGCCGATTATCAATCGTATCAATATGCTGTCGACCGGCATCCGGACGGATGTGGGGGTAAAAGTATACGGGCAGAACCTGGATACGATCAATCTCTTTGCCCAAACAATAAAAAAAGAACTGGAAGGGATCCCGGGGGTAAAAGATTTGTATGCAGAACCCATTACAGGTGGCAAATACATCGACATTACAATTAAACGGGAAGAAATTGCCCGGTACGGCTTAAGTATAGACGATGTGAATATGGTGGTGGAAAGCGCATTGGGCGGCATGAAACTTACAACAACAATTGAAGGTCGTCAGCGATTTTCAGTGAACGCAAGGTTTGGCCAGGATTTTCGCAGCAACCCAAGCGACCTGAAGCGATTGCAGGTACAAACAATGAATTTCGGCCCCATTCCATTAGAATCTGTTGCAGACATAAAAATAACAGAAGGCCCCCCGATGATTAATTCTGAAAATGCTTTGTTGCGCGGCACCGTATTATTTAATGTGCGTGACAGGGACCTGGGAAGCACTGTAACGGAAGCGCAGGCGACCCTTGATAAGATGTTACAAAAACTCCCCAAAGGCTATTTTCTTGAATGGAGCGGCCAATACGAGAACCTGATACGCAGCGAAAAAACATTGAAACTGATTTTACCGGTTGTACTGCTTATTATTTTCCTATGCATGTATTTTGCTTTTCATTCTGCAAGAGAGGCATTCTTTAGCCTGATATCAGTGCCATTTGCATTAATAGGCGGGGCATATATGATCTACTTCTGGGGTGTTAATTTATCGGTGGCCGTTTCTGTTGGCTTTATTGCCTTATTTGGGCTGGCCGTAGAAACAGGAATCGTAATGGTTATTTATCTGAATGATGCCATGCAGCAATTGGTAGCCAAAAAAGGAAATTCAGGAGAAAGCATTTCTAAAGAAGATGTAAAAGAATATGTGATTGCGGGGGCTGCCAAACGCCTAAGGCCAAAATTAATGACTGTTTGTGTCTCATTATTCGCACTGATTCCAATCCTATGGAGCAACGGTGTGGGCAGTGATGTGATGAAACCGATTGTGTTGCCGATGATAGGCGGGGTATTAACTTCTGCCACACATATTTTATTGGTTACACCACTCATTTTTTTAATGACCAAAGAATATGAGTTGAAGAAACATGGAAAACTGGAAGTATTAGATACAAAACATTAATATCATGATCAAACAAATAATAACATTACTGGCTTGCTCACACGCAGTGTTTTCCGCACCAGCGCAAACTGTTAATCTTGACAGTATTATTGATAATATTCAAAAAAACAACCCTTTATTGAAAATGTATGATGCGGAAATCCGGTCCTCTGATGAAGTAGCAAAAGGAGCAAGGAATTGGGAGGCCCCGACAGTTGGGACAGGTTTCTGGATGACACCGTATAACCCTAAATACTGGAAGAAAGGCGACAATGGGGCTTTTGGGACTGGCCAGTACCAGGTTTCGGCAGAGCAGATGATCCCCAATAAAAAAAGGCTGGATGCAGAAGAAAAATATTTGCAGTCGGTTTCTTCAGTAGTTGCAGAACGAAAAAAAGCTACCCTGAATGAATTGGTGGCCGAGGCAAAAAAGAATTATTACGGCTGGATAATTATAAAAAAGAAACTGAACATTCTTGAGCAGGATGAGAAGCTGTTGAATTTTATGATACAAAGCACAGAGATAAGATACAAAAATGGCATGGGTAAAATAGGCGCTTACTATAAAGTCAAGGCTGCTATTGGCAATATCCAGAATATGCGGCTGATGCTGGAGAATGAAATAAAGCAAAAACGAATTGTGCTGAACACACTAATGAGCAGGGATAAATTACAGGTGTTTGATATTGACACCGCTTACACAATAAAAGAATATTCGCCTGCGGTATTCGACAGCACCACTTTCATCGGTTCAAGAAGTGATATTAAGGCCATCGAAAATGATATACAGGTAAATTACCTGCAGCAAAATGCTGAATACGCAAAATTAAAACCTGGGTTTGGGCTTCGGTATGAACACATGTTTGGATTTGGTGGTCTGCCAATGCAATACACTTTGCTGGGAACAGTAAAAATTCCCTTAACCAAATGGTCTTCGCGTTCTGCAAAAGCAAACGTTGAGGGCCTGAAATGGAAAACGGAATCGCTGAACCAGCAAAGGCAAATGATCATTAATGAGGCAACTGGTTTAGCCTATGGTATACAGAATGATATGGAAGTAAAGAAAAAACAAATCAAATTGTTTGATGAAAACATTATTCCGGCATTGCGGAAAAATTTTCAAACCATGCAATTGGCATATGAACAAAATACAGAAGAACTTTTTTCATTGTTTGATGCATGGGAAACCCTGAATATGACACAACTGGAATACCTGCAACAGTTGCAGGATTTACTGGGGATGCAGGTGGCTTTGGAAAAAATACTGGAAATTAAATGATTACTGCCATGCCAAAACAAATGATACCTGTAAAAACAATGGCCTTGTATCTTTCAGTGATACTGGCTGTGATTTTTGCCGGCTGTAATTCTACTGATAAAACAAGCGGGCCGGCCACGCAACAATACCGCTGTCCCATGCATCATGAAATTATAAGGGACAAACCTGGAACTTGCCCCATATGCGGTATGGACCTGGTTCCGTTTGGCGGCGGGGAAAAAGCTATCACTGATGTTAACCTTAATACCCTGTTGAAACCGACAAACAGTTATGTGCTTACAGCTATTCCGGTTGTCTCTGTACAGCAAGCCCGGGAACAAATTGAAGTGCAGGCGTTGGGCACAGTACAATATGATACCCGTGATATTGGAACGGTCTCATCAAGAGTAAGCGGACGTATTGAAAAGCTCTACCTGAAATATACTTTCCAGGATGTATCCAAAGGGCAGAAAATAATGGACATCTATAGCCCTGAATTGCTAACGGCGCAGCAAAATTTATTATTTCTTATCAGGAACGACGCGGATAATACTTCATTAATAAATGCTGCAAAAGAGAAATTATTATTACTGGGTATGAGCAATGGGCAGCTGGGGCAGGTAATTCAATCTCAGAAACCATCTTTTAGCGTTCCTGTTTATAGTAATTACAACGGCCATATTCACGATGCATTGAGTATGAATACGGGAATGACAGCATCCCTTTCCGCGCCGGTTACAACAAGGGATTTGATGTTGAAAGAAGGCATGTATGTGCAAAAAGGTCAAACATTGCTGTCGGTATATAACCCCCACAAACTTTGGGTGGTACTTAATATTTATGCGGAAAACCAGGATCTGGTAAAAATTGGAAATCCTGTCCGGATAATTCCTGAAACTGCCCCCGGAAAGGACTTCAGGGCTACCATAAATTTTATTGAACCATTCTTCAGGGAAGACAGCAAGACATTAACAGCAAGGGTTTACTTTGAAAACCACGAAATGAATATGCCGGTCGGCAGCCAGGTAAAAGCAACCATCTTTGGCAATACACTCAATGCACACTGGTTGCCAAAAGAGGCTGTTATTTCCCTGGGGCTTGATAAGGTGGTGTTTAAAAAATATGGAACTGTGTTTAAGGCATTGAAGGTAAAAACGGGGTTGACTTACAATAACAAAGTGCAGATAATTGACGGGCTTACCGAATACGATGCAGTGGCTGCCAATGCACAGTTTTTAATGGACAGTGAAAGTTTTATAAAAGCAAATGAATAGTTATGAAATATTTTCTTATACCAACAATTTCCGTTTTGCTATTTGCCTGCAAGGGTAAAAAACCGGAAACACCTGCTGACCCGGATGTTTACTACACTTGCTCTATGGATCCACAGGTAAAGGAGAACAAGCCTGGCAAATGCCCGATTTGTAAAATGGATTTAACGATGGCCAAAAAAAGCAGCAGTAAGGATATGGACGAAATAGAGCTCAGCGAACAGCAAATACAATTGGGAAACATACAGACCGATACTATCCGCAATGGTTCAATTGGCGAACAGGTTGTGTTAACCGCTACTTTAAATTTTGACCAGCAAAACGAAAATGCCGTCAGTTCAAGAGTAGCGGGAAGAATTGAAAAACTGTATTTCAAAAACACAGGTGACTATGTTGCAAAGGGGGCAAAACTTTTTGATGTGTACAGTGAAGAGCTGAACAATGCCAAACAGGAATACCTGTTGCAATTAGAGAAACAAAAAACACTGGGTAATGCTGTGATTGATTTTAGCCAGTTGGTGCAGGGCTCAAAAAATAAATTACTGTTGTGGGGAATGAGTGAAGCGCAAATACAGGAACTGGCAAATAATAAAAAAGCTCCTCCGCTTACTTCTTTTTATAGTAATGCAGGGGGTTATATAATAGCAATGGATATTAAAGAAGGAGATTATGTAGCAGAAGGTGGAACAATAGTCCGGCTGGCTGACCTTTCTACTTTATGGGCAGAGGCCCAGGTTTATTCTTCGCAACTTTCGGTTATTGACAAAGACGGGCAGGCCATTGTTCAGTTTCCTGATATGCAGGGCAAAGAAGTAAAAGGAAGAATTGAATTTGTTAATCCTGAAATTAATCCTGATACAAGGATTAATTTAATAAGAATCTCATTCGCCAACCCCGGAAATTATTTAAAGCCCGGAATGCCAGCCTATGTGGTAATTAAAAACAATAAAAATAAATCATTGTCATTGCCGGCAGATGCTGTAATACGCGACAACAGGGGCGCTTCTGTATGGGTGGAAACCAGCGGACATAAGTTTAAATATAAAATGGTGGAGATAGGTTTGGAAACCAATGATCGTGTTGAAATAAAATCAGGGCTGAAAGACGGGGATATAGTGGTCGTCAGCGGGGCTTATTTGCTGAACAGCGAATACATTTTTAAGATTGGTTCCAACCCAATGGAAGGGATGAAGATGTAGCCTGCCTGGTTAAACAAGAGCCGCCGGCTTTCAATACAATAGGTTATTGCATTGAAGTATGACAGGCACTACACGGTGCTGCAAAATAAAGCTGTTAATTGCTGCTTAACCTTATATTATCTGTCAATGCTTCCCGGATAGTCAGCAAAAAATACAGGAGCACAACCGTTGCTATTATTGCTGTAATCAAAAACGCAGTACCTGCGCCGAACCGAAGCCATATCCATCCTGTAATAACGCTTGCCAGCATAGTGCAGATGCTTTGAAGTCCTGTGTATGTACCGATAGCAGTAGCCGTATGGGCGCTGTCTGTTATATTACTTATCCAGGCTTTCGAAATTCCTTCCGTTGCCGCAGCGTATAATCCGTACAGGAAAAATAGCAGGCCATACCAATACACACCACCGGTAATGGTCATGCCGGTATAGACCAATGCAAAGAGCAATAACCCAGCTACAAATATTTTCTTAAGCCCCATCCTGTCGGCCAGTATGCCCAATGGGAAGGCGGCCAACGCATACACAAGGTTGTAAAAAATATACACCCCAATGATAGCAGTATCATTCAACCCCGCCTGTTTTAGCCTCAGTAACAGGAATACATCAGAACTATTACACAAGGTGAACAATAACAGACCTGCTACCAGTTTCCGGTAAATTGCAGGACTGTCCTTCCAGTAATGCAGGAATGAAAAAAAAGCAACAGGCGCTTTTTTTTCTGTTGTTTCCATTTTCCTGTCTTTAAGATAAAAAGATAAGCCAATAGCCAGCAGTCCGGGTATAAACGCCACGAGGAACAATGCCCGGTACTTGCCCGGATAAAAATAGAGATACAATAATGCAAGTGCAGGCCCGGCCACAGCTCCCAATGTATCCATCGAACGATGAAACCCGAACACCCGGCCTTTGGTGGCTGTCGTAGCTTCATCCGAAAGCAGGGCGTCCCTGGCTCCTGTGCGAATGCCTTTACCCAGCCGGTCAATAGTTCTCGCCAGGAAGAGCCAGGCAGGATAAACAAATGCTGCCATCAGGGGTTTAGATAAGGCGCTTAGTGCATAACCCAATTGTACAAACGGTGCCCGCTTGCGGGAATGATCGGACAATTTACCAAAATATCCCTTGCTCAAACCTGCCGTAGCTTCCGCAATGCCTTCCAATATGCCAATCATCAAGACGGAAAATCCAATGCTTTTTAAATAAATTGGCATAATCGGATAGAGCATTTCGCTGGCAACATCCGTCAACAGGCTGATAAATGATAATATCCAGACCGTACGAGTTAAATATTTCATGATAAAGCCGGTTTTATAAAGCAGACTTATATCCCCGGTTAAAGACAATTGCGGGTATTAGGTTTAAGACGCTTTGGTGTATGATCCCGGATCCTGCTATTTTATCTATAAACTTATGATTGCCGAATGTACCTGCGCATCATTTTCCCATACACATAATATATGCTCATTATTAATGTGCTTTATAAGAGGAAGCTGTCCTTTACCCAGATTTATTTTCATTCCCTGTGGTTTTCGGATAATGACTTCTCCATTTTCTGTCCAGGCATATACGTTTTTACCATTCACCGATTCAATGGTACAGCCTTTTCCTTCACCGATAGCGGTTTCTGGCTGGCCAGGTATGCACGCGTAAATAATATTCCTTCGGCGCCAAACAGTTTCAGGTACACCGTTTTTATTTATTACAAGCCCGCCACCATCCATGGGGCATCCGTTCAATGCCCAGTTTTCATTGCCCAATTGCTGAACGCCTTCAAAGCTGTTGCCACCATCTTTTGACTGAATTAAATGCAAGTCCCGGTTTCCGTGCAGGTGGTTGCGGAACATAACATACACATTTTCTCCCTGCATGGCAACTGACGGTTTACAACATTCGCAAACGGTGGTATCTGGTGATGCATATACCACGATATTTTTAGACCATGTTTTACCACCATCCGTTGATTTTGCGCCCACTATTTCATTGTGTTTATCTCTCAAATCCAGCCAAACGGCAAAGGCATTGCTGCCATCCGCACCTAAAGCCATTAATCCTTCTTTCGCAACAGTATCTATATCATTTACTTTTACAGGCTGCGACCATTTAACAGCATTATCTTTGGAAAACGAGAAAATATCTCCGGACTTATTAACCGCGATAATGGCCAATCCATTGTTTGTTGCGGCAATTTGCGGCCCGCGCATACTTGAGGCCACCAGGTGCGGAAGAACCGCAATTACTTCCGGTGGAGAAAAAATTTTACCCTTGTCATTTGACGCGGCGTACATGATACTATCCCCTGTACCATACACCACATAGAAATTACCCGCCAGATCCCTGGCCAGGTTCGGCATTTTGCCCGGGCCAATTACCACGTCACTATTTTCTTTCTTTTCTTCCCTGCAAGCAATGAATAACGAAGCAATGGCAATTATCGCAATGATTGAAGTGCTTTTCATATTTATTTTATTGTCTGTTCAACTAATTTGTTCATAAAGATACCAAAGCTATTCGGAAGGATGATTAATGTTATAGAGCAAACAATAAAGATTGAGGTCACCAACAATTCATTCAATAATATGTACACTTGATTCCTGTTACAATAGATGGTAGTGTTCTGTTGTCTCAGTTTTGCTGCATTATTAAAACAGTAAACTAAAATTTATGAAAAGGATTTTCATTCTTCTTTTGAGTTGTGCAGTAATTACTACATCCTGTAAAAAGGACAATGATGACAAGGGCGGGATTTTTAAAGGGCCTGAAATTCAGGTGCATGATGGCAAAGCCTGGACCTGGATACAAATTGCTAAAAACGGTGTGCCCGAAAGATTAGGTATGACTTTAAGTGATGCTGCACTTAATAGCTTGCCTGTTGGCGGAACTGGCGAAGGCAGTCATGATCACAGTGGCGAGGATAATTGGATATTGAAGTTTCATCCAAAGGCTGCTATAACCGCGTTTGATCACGTAGGATTGGACTGGAATCCCATGGGACATGAACCAACACCTATTTATGGCAAACCCCATTTTGACTTTCATTTTTACATGATGACCCCCGAAGCCGTAGCAGCTATTCCACCGTATGAGGTTGATAGTTTGAAATTCAAAAACTGGCCCGCGCCGGCCTATTTACCGGCCAATTATTTTAATGCCGGAGGTGGCGTACCGCAAATGGGGGCCCATTGGGTTGATATTACATCGCCCGAATTCAATGGCCAGCCTTTTACACAGACATTTATCTATGGTTCATTTGATGGGAAAGTAACTTTCTACGAACCCATGATTACGCTCGAATTCATAAAGAATAACAGCAATTTTGAAAGAAGCATTCCGCAACCTGCCAAAGTTCAGCAAACAGGATACTATCCTGTAAAAGAACGGATAGTTAAACATGATGGTGTTACCGAAATTGTTTTTGATGAGCTTGTATACAGGACAGCATCATAAGTAATGTTGTCATTTTTTAAAAGCGGCCTATCTGAGTAAAAAATATAACAAAAACCAGGTGCAGTATGCTGAACAAATTTCAATAAACTTTATCCATATTTATAATAAAGGATGCTGCACCTGTATTAAGACCTTTCCCGAACTTGTCTGCAAACACAGTATATTTTCAGGAATGGTATTGTTGATATTGAAAATCGTATAAGGCCGTGACCATGCGACAGGTATAAAATTCAACTATTATGAGTTGACTTAGTAAAATGTAATCATAATCCACCCTTTGTTTTTTGGGCGTTTATTTCAGGCAGGCAGTAATGCGGTTGTTGGTTCTGGCGGCCGTAGACCGGCAACTTTCCCATACGGGGATTTTGTCGTAATTAACCCATGCCGTCATAGTAGTTTAGCGGCCATTTTCCTGCAATAACCAGCCTGTACTTTCGTTTTGTACAGGGTTTTTAAAAGAAAAAAATCTTTATTAAACCTTGTTCAGCACAATCCGTCTATCCGATAACCTAAAAAACAAAATCAGTCCACCATGAAAAAAAGCATTCTTTATTTATCGATTGTAACCCTGTCGGCAGCCGCCGTTTTTTCTTCCTGTAAAAAAGACAGCTCTCAACCAGCTTCCGATAACAGCTCCCAGGTAAGTACGCAAGCGGATGATCAGTCGCGTGTTTCAGAAGAAACAGATGCGGTTACCAACGACGTAAACCTGTCATTGGAATCATCTTCAAATATCAGTGGCCGTGAAATGGATATTCAATCACTTATTTGTGATGCCACCGTTGTAACAGATACGGTAAGCCGTCCCAGAACAATTACTATTACGTACAACGGCTCTAACTGTTTAGGAACACGTACACGCAGCGGTTCGGTAGTAGTTTCCATTCCCGGAGAAACACATTGGAAAGATACCGGCGCGGTAATCACCATCACTTACCAGAACCTGAAAATTACCCGTGTTAGCGATAACAAGAGCATCACTATTAACGGTACGCACACTATTACCAATGTTAGCGGCGGACTTTTAGTTACCCTGCCCATTGAACAGTCTGTTACGCATACCATCACCAGCAGCAATATGTCTGTTACTTTCGACGATGGCTCACAGCGCACCTGGCAGGTTGCAAGACAGCGCGTATTTACCTATAACCACGGCGTTGTAATTACCATCACCGGTATGCATACAGATGGCAGCAATACTGGTATTGAAGAATGGGGCATCACCCGTTTCGGCAATCCGTTTACCAATTCAATCGTAACCCCGCTGGTTATTCGCCAGGATTGCAATTTCAGGCTGGTTAGCGGTTCATTTAAACATGTTTCTGTATTGGCCACTACCACTGTTACTTTTGGACTTGATGTCGCCGGTGCTGCTACCTCATGCCCTGGCACTGGTTCTTACTACTTTAAAGCAGTATGGACAGGTACCGGTGGAAAAACCTATACTGTTATTTTGCCTTACTAATACATCATTCAATAAACACTAATAGCCGCTCCGCTTATACCGGGGCGGCTTTTTTTATGCTGTAACAAGGGTATGTATGGCCCCGGATGCCACGAATTGCGTTTTCATTAACAGACACAAATTTGGTGGAATCAGTATTTTGATGTTACCTTTGTTTAACAGTGTTAAATTGTTTTACACCTATTATTATGGCCAGCAAGGATCGCATACAGAGAATGAAGGATGATACCAGGTGCAATATCCTTGCGGCTTCATTGGATATAGTGAAGGAAGAAGGGTGGGGCGCCCTGAGTATGCGTAAGATTGCTGATAAAATTGAATACACGGCGCCCATCATTTACGGATATTTTGAAAACAAAGAAGCTATTCTGCAGGAGTTAACCCGCAACGGGTATGTAAAGCTGGCCGCGCAACTGGAAGAAGCAAGAAATAAATTTACCCGGCCGGCCGAAAGACTGGAAGCGATGTGGCGGGCTTATTGGCATTTCGCATTTGCTGAAAAGGAATTGTACCAGGTAATGTATGGTGTTGAAATGAGTTGTGCTTCGGCCAATACCTGCCAGGTTTCTCAGAAACCTGCACTTATGCTGAAAGAGCAGATTGCTGAATTGATTCCGGAAGAAAAAAGAACCGCCGCCTATATCGATATCAGGTACTATACGTTCTGGTCGGTGGTACATGGGCTGATTTCTATAAACCTTACCAAACAACTGGTATCCGACGAGATTACGCAGCAGGTATTGAAAGATGCCATCGGCGGTATGATCAATGCTATTAAAAACTGAAAAGTTTTTTTTTGCCATCCTGGTTAACGCTGTTAAACAATTTAATAATGTTTAAACTCATTGTAAACTTTTAAATATAAACATCATGTCAAAATTAAAGAACAAAGTAGCCATTGTAACTGGTGCATCAAAAGGAATAGGTGCCGGTATTGCTAAAGCTTATGGTAAAGAAGGTGCGTCTGTAGTTGTTAATTATTCTTCCGACAAAGAAGGCGCTAACCGGGTTGTCAACGAAATTATTGGCGCTGGTGGTAAAGCCATAGCCGTTCAGGGTAATGTGTCGGTTTCTGCCGATGTAAAAAAACTATTTGCCGAGACAAAAAGCGCTTATGGCAATGTAGACATCCTGGTAAACAATGCAGGGGTATTTAAATTTGAACCACTGGAAGCCGTTACCGAGGAAGAATTCCACCGCCAGTTTAATACCAATGTACTGGGCACATTGCTTGCCAGCCAGCAGGCTGTCCGCAATTTTGGTGAAAGGGGTGGGAGTATCATTAATGTGAGTTCTGTGGTAAGCGATAACCCCATGGCAGGCTCTGTGGTATATTCGGCCACCAAGGGGGCGGTAGATATGATTGCAGGGGCATTATCAAAAGAACTGGGCAGTAAAAAAATCCGTGTAAATACCATTGCGCCCGGTGGTGTTGAAACAGAAGGCACACATGCTGAAGGCATTATCGGCAGCGACTTTGAAAAAGCATTAGTGGCGCAAACACCATTGGGAAGAATCGGCCAGCCAAATGATATTGCAAAAGTGGCTGTTTTTCTTGCATCGGAAGATGCGGAATGGATAAATGGAGAACGTATCAGCGTTTCAGGTGGTTTCCGCTAATCATTTTTCCCATATTAGTTCGTCCCTGCTAACTATAGCCGTTTCAGCAATGAGACGGCTATTTTTACAGCTGCCCGGCAATTCTTCAATTGCCGGTTTCGGGTCTTATGGTGTAAATATTTTGTATAATCGTCCGCACAAACAAGAGCCGGTTGGTATACTAACATTTATGCTTAGGTTTTTTTGATGGGCATGCGTTAACATTATTTTCTTCTTGAAATGTAAAGGGTTACAAGTACAATAAGTACCAGTACAAAAAAGATGGGTTTAATGAGCAATTGGGGATGCATGTTACTGCCTTTAAGTCAAAAAAATAGATACAGTGAATTTGTTGGTGTTACTACATGTCAAATGTTGCCATAATTATATGCACGGCAATTATTGATTACAACGGTCAGTGAATGGTTATGCTACCAGGCAATGCCGCGGGCAGGTAAAAACATTGAAATTTTGATTTCGGAGAGTTACGGTAGCCGGCTTATGCCAGCGGGTGTTCCTGTTGTTTACCAGGTTAGGAGTTCCTGGTTTCATATGTGGGCTGAACATTAGAATTATTTCATGCGGTGCGGTCATTACAAATTTAAGCAAAATAAAGATTGAAAAAAATATGCTTGCCAAAGAATTGGGCGGGCAACAGTAAATGGTCTTATTACATAAAAAAAGAAACGCGGCCGGTTCCCATACTGCCGCAAATTAATGGGGCTGCAACCTTGCTTAACCGGCGAATAGTTGCTTCCGCATGCGCAAAAAAATGCTGTAGCTGGTGATCTGGAAAATATGCCGGCTTAGGAAAATTCCGATCGATTTTCCCGCTGCACCATCCCTGCGATAATCATTGCCATTTTTTCTGGGAAATTTTTTCCTCAGGCTACTCTTTTAGTAGCTGTACCTGATATGCCAAACATTTACTTTCCGGTTAACAGGCAGATGGAATAATTTTTGCAATAATTTACCCTGATTGCTGGCAAAGTATCTGTTACCATTTACATACTATTTTACTGTTAGTCTTTGCGTTCAACCTCGTTAAACCCGGGCTGTTACAAACCAATGCAAAAAATGAATTATGAACATTACCAAGTTAATTGCCGGATTAATGATAGCAGTTGTAGCAGCTATCAATATTTTTGTTCCTCCGTTTAACCAGATTGGACACGATGCTGCTTCAGAAACTGCTTTTATTTGGGAAATGATTTTCTCCTTTCTCACCATGTTTGCCGGCGTTGTATTGATGGTTACGAGTGCCCGGAATAAAAGAACGTATTAGTCCGGTACAGGAAGGTAAAATACCCATACCGAATTACCAATGATGCATGTTTATTTACGCTATTACTATATATAAACTGAAAATATAGCAGTTTATTTTCATCGCGGATTTTCTGTGCGTACCTGGAAATATATCTTTGTGCCGGTGGTCTTTTTACAGATACGGTGGTCAACCCTTTTCGGTTCATATAAAAGCTTATTAAATGAAACGATTTCTACTGCTCCCACACCTGCTTATTTTTCTCTCCATGTATCCCTGTTTTTCACAAACAATTATTGCCGGACGAATGAATGAAGTTTTTCAAAAAACAGATTTGTCGGGCACTGGCGTTTTAAATAATCCATGGGAGATTACCTATGGTCCGGATGATTCATTGTGGGTAACCGAATCAAAAGGTTATAAGGTGTACAAGATGAGCCCGGTAAATGTAAATGCCAAAAGGGTAATCCTGGATATCTCGCTGGGCAGTACCTGGCTGGGAAATACACCCTCCAGCGATTCTGTTTTTAATATGCAGTTTGTTATTGCCGACATTAATCCGCAGGGTGGCCTTGCCGGGTTGGCCATTCATCCGGAATTCAATGCGGCCACGCCAAAAAAATATGTATACATTTCTTATGTGCGCAGTTACCTGGGCACCGGTGGAGGAACAGGCTATTATTTCCAGAACCGCATTGTGCGTTTTGCCTATAACCCGTTGAATGGAAAATTGGCCAACCCGGTTTCTTTGTGCGATACATTGCCCGGAAGCAATGATCACAATTCACAACGAATGATCATAGCACCGGTAAATGGTGTAAACTACCTTTTTTATGCACAGGGCGATATGGGGGCAGGACAGTTGAGTAATACGTCGCGGCCAAACCATGCGCAGGATGCATCCAGCTACGAAGGAAAAATTCTGCGTTTTAACCTGGAACCGGATGGCGATGCCGGAACCCTTGACCAATGGATTCCCAACGACAATCCGTTCAACGGCACTGCGCAAAGCGCCGTATGGAGTACAGGCATCAGGAACAACCAGGGATTTGCGTATGATAGCGTAAGAAACATTCTTTATGGCGCTTCGCACGGGCCTTACAGCGATGATGAGGTTAATATTATCGAACCAGGAAAAAATTACGGGCATCCGCTGGTAGTGGGCTATGCGGCTGACGGTAACTACGACGGTTCAGGCGCTGGTGCCAATTCGGGGTCAAGTATTCCCACCATTGTAAGCGAAGCTGCCAACGCTGCATCTATTGGCGCCAGTTATAAAGATCCAATGTTCTCGGCTTATGCAAGGCCGCAGAGCGAGATTAATAATATATGGGTTACCAATCCTTCCAACAGTACCTGGCCTTCGGAAGCATGGTCGGGTGTTGGTTTGTATAACTACAGCAATATTCCCGGCTGGAAAAATTCTTTGCTATTTGCCTGCCTGAAATGGGGCAGGGTAATACGTACCAAACTAAATGCTGCCGGTACAGCCGTTGACCCGGTTGGAGGGCTGGACACCGTTAGTTATTTTGAAGGCGTGCCCAGGTACCGCGATGTGGCTTTTGGGCGAAATGGCAAAGACATCTTTATCGCTATGGACAATTCTAATTCATCAGCAGGAGGGGGCGCCAATATTCCGCAGCTGACCCAGTGTTTTGGCTGTATACAAAGGTTTACATTTTTGGGTTATCAGTCAGTAGGCGGCACCAGTACCATTTCAGACCTGGTACCCATTGCTTCGGGCAAGCCCAATATCTGCGAAGATGCCAACAGTGTTACCATCAATGCCACCAATACCAATTTCTGGGTGCCCATTACAGATACCAGCGGTAATATTGTGGCTGAAATAAATGCCAATGGTAATTTACTGGGAAATGTTACTACATCCCTGTATGTAAATAATGGACCGGTAAGAGAAGAGCCGGTTACACACTCTCTTTACCTCGACAGGAATATTACTATAACACCGCAGAACCAGCCAACTGGTACAGTGTCGGTACGTCTTTACCTAAACAATGGAGAATTTACTGCGCTGGCCAATGCTACCAATTCGCAGGGCCAGTCGAATGGGGTAGTGGTGCCCAGCAACCTGGCTATTTTTAAGAATGAAAATGCCTGTGGTGCAACTGTATCAGGGAAAGCCACCAGTATCCCCACCACCAACCAGGCGGCATTTGGAACTGGCGGGTATGCAGTACAGGCCAATATTACTTCCTTCTCTACTTTTTATATCGCCAGTGTAAATGCCGCGTTGCCACTTCACCTTGTTTCATTTAAAGGTTCCCTCAACAATGACATAGCCATCCTGAACTGGATAACAGAAGATGCACAGGGAACTAAAACTTTTATTTTGGAACGCAGTATTAACACCCGTGATTTCTATCCTGTTATGACACTGCCAACGGGCAATGCAACCGGACGGCAAAGCTGGTCATATAACGATAGTATTATCAGCAGGCTTTCGTCACCGGTGGTTTATTACCGTTTAAAAATAATTGATGAGGGCGGAGCTTATACTTATTCAACTATCGTAACCATCAACCTGAATAACAATAAAGCCACCCTGACTGTGCGGCCCAACCCGGTTATTAACAATGTTACTGCAGACGTAGACGCGGCAGTGACCGGGCAGGCCAATTGGGAATTAACCGACGCGGCCGGTAAAATGATACTGCAGCATACTGTTATATTAACCAGGGGAAAAAATGTAATCAATATAAATATGTCGAATGTACCAGCGGGTACATATTACCTGAAGCTGGCCGGCAATACGATTAGTAAAGCTATTAAATTGCAAAAACTGTAAGTATCGTCTATATTCCTTAAAATGTCCACCGCTGCAATGGCTAAATACAATTTGGTTATTGCGGCGGTGTGAACTTATGCGCAACATGTTTCAACAAGATGACAATGCAATAGCAGTAGCTACAACCTGTTTTTTAACCAACGCGACCTGGCGCATTTTTTAAATGCTATTTAATGCCCTGTCCAAATCTTCCAGCAGGTCTTCAGCGTTTTCTATACCCACCGAATATCTTATCAGGCTTTCCGGAATGCCCAATTGCCTGCGCTGTTCTTCAGATAGCTCAACATGGCTGGTGGTTCTGGGCGGCCCTGCCAGTGTGCTTACAGATCCCAGGCTGGCGGCAAGGTGTACCAGTTGCAGTTTTGGCAAAAACTTTTTTACATAGTCATAACCGCCATCCAGTGAGAAACTCATGATGCCACCAAACCCGCTCATTTGCGTTTTTGCTATTTCATGACCCGGGTGTGTTTCCAGGCCGGGATAAAATACATCGCTTACTTTTTTATGGGCTTTCAGGTAACGGGCAATTTGTAAAGCAGATGCGTTCTGCCTTTCTATCCTCAGTTCCAGTGTTTTCATACCGCGGGCTATCATATAAGCAGGATCTGCCTGCAGGCTGGCGCCATTGATCTCCCTGAACTGAAAGACTTTTTGTACCAATTCTTTTTTGCCACAAAGCAATCCGCCCATGGCATCCGAATGACCCCCTAAAAATTTGGTAGCGCTGTGCAAAACCAGATCTGCACCCAGTTTCAACGGATTTTGATTGACGGGAGTAGCAAATGTATTGTCTGCCACTACTATGGCGCCCACTTTTTTTGCCGCCGCAGAAAGGCGCTGAATGTCTACTACTTTTAAAGTAGGATTGGTGGGTGTTTCCAGGTAAACCAGGTCGCAACCTTCAGCTATGGCTGCTTCAACGGCTTCATGGTCATGCGTATCGCAAAGAATTACTGTTGTTTTGTAATATGGAAGAAAGTCAAGAAATAATTTGCTGGTGCCGCCGTAGGTATCTTTTATTGAAACCACTTTTTTACCCGGGCCCAGCAATGCAAACAATGTATTGCTGATGGCACCCATGCCGGTTGCAAACGAGGTGGCTGCTTCGGCGCCTTCCAGTATACGGATCTTTTCTTCCAGCACATGTACGGTTGGATTGGTATTCCGGCTGTAAATATAGCCATCCGCCCTGCCCAGCGACACATTGTGCCATTCGTCCAAATCATGGTAGGCAAATGCTACGCTGTTTACTATCGGTGACGTAACAGCGCCATTTAAAAAGGGTTCAGTTTCGCCTGCCCATACGGCTGTTGTACCTTTCTTTTGCTTTGAAAAATCCATGTTCGTATATGTTTAATTATTTGAAGGATGCTTTTCCATGCATGAACTGCCGGAAGGTAAACAAATCTTGCTTATCCTTTTGACTGGTAAGGACCAAAAACAGCTTTCACCCGTCTTTCAATAGTATCGTCATCGAGAATGATAACATAATAGGATTGACCACCAGGCAGCACCCTTACAAGAATATGGCCCTGCTGGCTTTTATAGGCCTGGTCTATCAGCGGGCCAATAACCAGTTTGTTTGCGGTCATCATATTGGTGGCAAAAAGATCGCGCGGTCCCTCATATAATTTTGACATAATCCGTATCAGCGTCTCATGGCCGGGATGATCGGCCGTCCATACCTGCTCAATCCATATACGTGGCTGCAGTGTTTTAATAAAGTTTTCGTTTACGGCATCGCGGTTGCCATGGTGGTCCATTGTAGCTACATCTGCCCGGCCTATCACCGGCGCCATTACAGATTCAACATCACGCCAGGAGGAATCGCCCCAAAAAACATTGCCCGGGTTGTCGCCCCCGGTATAATAAGTAAAGGCGCCGTATTTTATCAGTATAGCATTGCTCAATGTATTTTCATCGGGCCATGTTTTATTATTATGCAGGTCTATCGGCGGAAAATGCTGTGCCGTTGTACTGTCCTTTCCTGTCCATATTAAGCCATTTGATTTTATATTACGAACCTGGAATGATGGGTAATTGGCCGGCGCATGCACCAAATGAATCTGCGACCGGGAACCTGCCTGTAAAAAAGCATGCTCTAACCTATTGGGCGCGGCTTGCAAAAAAGCGATGTAGTTACTCCACGATTTTACAAAGCTGCTGGTTGCCGGTAATTTTTTTAAAAGACTATCGGGGTCAACCGGGTAGTGATAATCCCTGGTTAACAGCAGGTGAACGGGCATCAAATCTGCTATACCGGTAATGCCTGAACGTACAAATTTTTGATTGGCCGATAAAGGCGCGCCCTGGTACCAGCCGCCAAAATGGTCATCATGAAAATGGGTTATCAGCGCATAGTCGATTACCGTATTTTCTTTTTGCGGGGAAAATTGCCGGATATAATCCGCTATCCACTCAAATGGTTGTTTGCTGTTATTTGGTTTGATGACCGTATTACGCGGCGACATAGTGCGCGGGGCCGTGGGGTCCAGTTCACCGGCATCTACCAGCAGGTTGGTGCCATCTGGCAAAATAAAAAATGCAGCATTACCGCGTCCGGTATTAATATGGTGCAGATCCAGGTAGCCCGGTTGCCAGGCAGGCAGGGCTTGTCCTGCTACCGGTGTTTGTCCTTTGGCAATGGCCGTGTACAATAAAAAGCAAATTAGTAATCGGGTCATGGCGGCTCTTATTTAAAAGCAATTAAAAAGTAACCGCAAAACAATTACATTATGCGGTTACTTTTTATGAATGTAGTTATTTAATTATTAATTAATCTACACGCCCTTTTTCCTCATCTGAAGCGTTGTTATTGTTTTTGCTTTTACGGGCAAAATGGCTCTTGCCAAACCGATAGGTAAATGCCAGGCCGATGCGTTGCGAGTCGTATTCAGTAGTTTGAAAATATTGTGCCTGCTTCAGGTCAACTGACTGGTTGTGGTTTACCCATGAATGAAAGATGTCATCAAAACCAAGCCGGATGCTGCCTTTTTCTTTCCAGATTTTCTTTTGAATGGCCGCGCCGGCGCGAAAACGGGCGCTGGTAAATGCCTGGCCGTTAAGGTCCCTGCTGGCATAATAGGCGGTGGCTTCTGCACTCCAAACTTTTCCGAACTGAAAAAAATGCATCATGTTCAATCTTGCCACATAGGTACGCGGGTTCAATGTTTGCGAATAGGCCACTCCGTTTAACCCCATATAGGAAAGCAGTATATCGGCATTAATAGTCCACCATTTGGCAGGTAATACGGTGATACCCGTATTCAGCAGTAACATGTATCCTTTGGCCACATTATTTGGTTGCGTAATAAAAATATTGCCCGCCGCCTGGGTTGTTTGAAAAATAACATTGCTGAACCTGTTATAGCTAAGTCCCATCCTTAAGAATTGCCTGTGCTGAAACCGCAGTTCATACCGGTACTGGTATTGCGGACCGAGTAAAGGATTGCCGGCCGTATAACTGTACTGGTCGTGCATAAATACAAAGGGATTTAATGACTGGTAATTCGGCCTGTTAATTCTTCGGGTAAGGCTGAGGGTAAGTGAATTATTTCCCAATGTATCCAGTTTATAGCTAAGAAACACGGAGGGAAATAATTGGGTATAGTCTTTTGTAAACCTGCTTTCTTTTACAGAATCATTGCCCAGCTGCCGCCCGTTTGCCCTGGTGTTTTCAATGCGAAGGCCCAGTTGCATACCAAAACGGCTCCATTTTGCCTGCGTATTAATATAAGCGGCATTGATGTTTTCATGGTATAAAAAATGATTGGACTGGTGGTTGTCGATAACCGGTGAACCGCCGGTTGTATTGTAATACAGGGCAATGTTATCATTGTCTACAATACTTGATTTAATACCCGCTTCCAGCTTCATGTTTTTTTTCAGCGGCTGTGTATAGTCTGCTTTCGCCGTGTAAATGGCAATTTTTGAAGGCAAATTGTACAACAGGCTGCTATTGGAAAGAGGTGTACCGTCGTACCCGTAAACGAAATTGTTCAAAACCTGGTTGCCATTACCGTTATAATGCAGGTAATTAAGTTCTGCAGATAATTCCTTACCGCTTTGTCCAAACTTATGGAGAAAGTTGAGGTTGCTTCCAAAATTATTCCTTTTGCCGGAAGAACGGTTGCTGCCGTTGCCAACACTGTCTGGCTGCAGGCTGGTGGTGTAATTTTCACTGCTATAATTCAGCCAGCCATGGGTGCTGTTATTATTCATGTTAACAAGTATGCCAAATGTTGTATTGGCCGATGGCGAATAATCAAGGCCTGCATTCAGGCTGACAGCATTGCTTTTTGTTACCTGCCTGTTTGCAAGTGTTATGCTGGCTGTTTGCTGATGGGAGGCATTAAAAAACAGCCTGTCATAGATATCGGTATCATAACCTTTGTCGTAATTGTAGCCTGTATTGACGAAGAGGTTTATTTTTTTGATATTATAATTCAGGTTAAGGGCGTTATTGCTTTTTGCATACCTGCTTTGTGTATAGCCCGTTGCAATATTTCCGGTAAAACCACCGGCCCTGTTTTTCTTCAGGCGGATATTAATGATGGCATTGCCCGCGGCATCGTACCTGGCAGGCGGGTTGTCCATCAGTTCTATTTTATCCAGGACAGCACCCGGCAATGATTTCAGGTAGGCAGCCAAATCCTGTTCCGACATATAGGTAGAACGCCCGTCAATGAGTACCAGTATGCCCGTACGGCCATTCAGGTTTATTACGCCATTACTGGTAACAGTTACGCCCGGTGTTTTTCCCAGCACCTCCAGCACATTACTGCCAGCACTGGTTATCATCGATTCTGGGTTGACAACTGTTTTATCAATTTCCTGTACCACCAGCGGTCGTTTTGCTTTTATGACCGCTTCTGCCAGGGCCGTTGTTTTTGCGGGTAATAAAATGATTGCAGGCAACGCAATGTGGCCGTGCAAACTGTCGGTGGTGATGGCAGCACTGGTAAATTTTTTTTGCCCGATTGCTGTAACAACAAGCAGGTAGGCACCATACCGGAGGTTGTTTAACTGGAATTTCCCATTTTCGTTACTGGCCACTGTTTTTATTTTTGATGAATCGGAAGCAGAGAGCAGTTGTACGGTTGCTCCACTAACGATTTCGTTGCGGCTGTCTTTAATATATCCTGAAATAGTAGTGGAGGTTGCCTGGCTGTAGCCGTTGACTAAAAAAGCCAGTATCATAATAAGTGTGCTGATTGTTTTCATCTTTATCGTTTTTGCCTGTTTATTGTAAACGATACAAATGTTGACTGTAAAAATGGGCCCGTAAAACAATTGTGTTGTACTTTGCCAAAAGTCTGACGGAAAGCCTTTTTTCGCGGTTCAAAAAATTGAAAGGCCGCAGAATGGTTTTCAACATTGATTTCAGGCTGTTCGTCAGAATAATTTATCGGGCCTGAAAGACTTGTCCAAATTTGTACACTTGCCGAAAACCGGCAACCGCGAATAGTATGGATAACACCGTTAACACATCAGCAAAAGGTTTTTTTAGCAGGAATGCCTACCTGTTGCTTTCAGCGATTGCGTCGGTTCCTGTTTATTTAATTACACATGTTTATATAGAGGGTATTGATATACATGAGGATGAGGCCGTGTCGGTTGGCGCTTCGGCCTGTTTTATGGCCGGTATCTTTACGGGCCGGTATATCGCACAGATTTGGACTGCCAGGTTGTTAACCATACCAAAATGGATAATCGCCGTATTGTCTGTTTTTATTATAGCCTGTGTAAGCTGGTTGTTTTTTCATGCAGATTTTCCCCTGGGCGGCAGGGCGGCCATTAATTTCTTATTGTTCTTTTTGCCCTTTGTTGCCATTAGTGTTGCACTGGGTATGCTTATAAAAATGGTAAGGGCCATTACCCAAAAGCAACTGGATGCGGCCAGGGCGGCAGAGGCGCACAGTAAAAGCGAGTTGCACCTTTTGCAATCACAAATCAGCCCGCATTTTTTATTCAATACGCTTAATAACATGTATGGGTTATCCATCAACCAGCATGAAAAAGTGCCGGCCCTGTTACTGAAATTATCGGAACTGCTGCGTTATTCAGTCTATGATGCCACCGAAATGTTTGTGCCATTAAAAGATGAATTGACGTATATCTGTAATTATATTGAGTTTGAAAAAATACGCATTGGCAGCAGGCTGATGCTAACAACGGCATTTGAAGAGAACATTGGTGCGGATTGCAAAATTGCCCCCATGCTGCTGATTGTGTTTATAGAAAACGCATTTAAGCATTCTAAAAATACGGCAGATGACAAAATTTTTATTGAAATTACACTCCGCACCTGGGGCAACCGCATTTTATTTGCTGTAAAAAACTCTCAGAATAAATCAGGAGAAAATAATAAAAAGGTGGGGAAAGACAGTGGTTTCGGGTTAGCCAGCGTAAACAAAAGACTTGAACTATTGTATCCGGCGGAGCATGAACTGACAATTGAGAATGAAGATTTGTTTTATAGTGTGATGCTGCAGCTGAAAATGAAATAACAATGACAAAGGTTAATTGCCTTATTGCAGATGATGAGCCTATTGCAAGGGAAATCATCCGGAATTATTGCAGCCAACTGGCTTACCTGCAGGTGGTGGGTTCCTGTGGAAATGCACTGGAAGCAAAAATGATTTTGCAGCAGCAGAAAGTGGATATTTTGTTTCTGGATATCAATATGCCTGTTATGGACGGCATCACTTTTTTGAAGACAATGAAAAACGCTCCGCAGGTTATTTTTACAACTGCCTATAAGGAGTATGCAATAGATGCATTTGATTTGGCAGCCTGCGATTATTTGCTGAAGCCTTTTTCGCTTGATCGGTTTATTATGGCCATTGACAAAGCGATGGAAAAATTGCAGCCGGCACCCGCATGGCAGGAGGGTGGCGCCGGTGCAAAAACGGATACTTATATTTTCATAAAAACAGATGGCAAGATATTTAAAATTGAATACGACGATCTGTTGTATGCCGAAGCAAGTGGCAACTATACCAAAATTGTGACCGTAAGAAATACGCTGCTGCCTGGCATGAGTTTTTCCAGTTTTGAAGAATTGCTGCCGCGGCCGCAGTTCCTGCGCGTACACCGCTCATTCATTATCAACAAATCTAAAATCAGCCATATTGAAGGTAACCGGGTGTTTATCAATAACACAGAAATACCTATTGGCAGCAATTACAAAGAATCTTTCCTGAAAGAACTGGGTTTTTCTTCCTGATCTGCAAAAAAATGTCGTCCTATATGGGTGCGCCCGGGTACAGGTGTTCCGGGTGAATTTTATTAAATTGTCATTAAATGCCGCTTCAGTTAAATATTCTCTGAAGGATATGGCTAAGTTGTTCTGAAGCCCGATATATTGCAATATGGAACCGGTGAATATCAAGAAAATTGCGCAGATTCTGAACCTCTCTATTTCGGCCGTATCAAAAGCATTGCGCGACAGCCACGATATCGGCAAAGAGACAAAAGATAAGGTGATAGCCCTTGCCAAAGAGTTACATTATCAGCCCAACCCTTATGCCAGCAGTTTGCGGAAACACAAAAGCAAAACCATTGCCGTAATAATACCCGAGATTGCCAATAATTATTTTACACTTGCTATCAACGGTATTGAATCCATTGCACAGGAAAAGAACTACCATGTACTGATTTATTTAACACACGAAGATGTCAATAAAGAAATAGCCCTCACCAAATACCTGCATGGCGGTCGTGTAGACGGTGTGCTTATCTCTGTATCAAGCACCACAACAGACTATACACACCTGCACCACCTGGAAGAAAATGGTCTGCCGATTGTTTTTTTTGACCGGGTTTGCAGTGGGTTCAACACGGTAAAAGTAACCACAGACGATTACGAAAGCGCTTACCTGGCTACCAAACATTTAATAGAACAGGGTTGTAAAAAACCGGCACACCTGGCCATGTCGTCGAATATTTCCATTGGTAAGAAAAGGATGAATGGTTATTTGCAGGCAGTGGCCGATTTCGGTTTGCCCGGCGGTGAACAGCTTGTTATAGAATGTGTAAACGATGCCGCAAAAGATTTTGAAACCATTCAGCAATTGTTGCTGACACAGCAACCAGACGGCATTTTTGCCGCCGTGGAGCAATATGCATTGGGCGTATACGATGTTTGCAGGCAAAACAATCTTTCCATGCCAGGCGATATAAAAGTAATTTGCTTTTCTAACCTGAAGACGGCTTCTTTTCTAAACCCCTCCTTAACCACCATAACACAACCCGCCTTCGAGATAGGCAAAGAAGCGGCAGCGATACTCCTTAAAGCACTGGATAAAAAAACATTTCAGCTTAAAGATGAAAGCATTGTAATTAAGTCAGTACTTATTCCGCGCGAATCTACGGGCAAATGAGGGAAACCGCCGTGGCGCTCTATGTAGACATTCGCCTTATCAATCCAACGGCCGTTGTAATTTGCGGAAAATCGGCAACTGCCTTGCCGTTATGGCCCGTTTCTTTTTTCAATAATTTTACCAGTTCTGTTACAATGGCTTTTCCAATGTTTGCAGGAAACTGTTCTATGGTTGTCATGGACGGTGAAACAATAGCAGACCGGGGATCGTTTGAATAGCCCACTACTTTAAGGTCGGCAGGCACCTGTACATTAATTTCCTTTGCAAAATGCAATGCTTCAAGGGCGCTTACATCATTGGCTGCAAAAACTGCATCGGGGTAAGGTTTTTTGGCAAATAATTTATTCAACGCTTTTCTGGCATTGGCGGCGCTTAACTCCTGGTAGAAGACCATATGGTTTAATACCGGCACATCATATTGCTGCATGGCTTTTTGAAAACCGCTGAACCGGTCGATGTAAATACTGCAATTCAGCGGGCCGGATATATAGGCAATGCGCCGGCAACCCAGTTCAAGCAAATGCGCAGCGCCCAGGTATCCACCCCTGAAATCATCGCCCTTAACAATACAGGCAGGGTAGGGTTTTACAGGAACACGGTCGTAAAAAATAACCGGGATATCGTTTTGTGTCAGAATATCAAAATGGCTGAAATCGGTCGTAAACAATGTGCAGGCGGCAATAACAGCATCGGCCCTGGAAGCGTACAGGGTCTGAACAAGTTCTTTTTCCAGCTCAACAGAATCATTCGACTGGCAGATAATAAGATTGTACCCGTGCGCACGCAATTCGTTCTGAATAGTGGTAATAACCTCAGCATGAAAAAACATGGAAATTCGGGGTACAATCAGCCCCACCGTATTTGTTTTGTTGGTACGCAAACCGGAAGCCATGGCATTGCGTTTATAGCCAATCTCTTCTACCATTGCCATTACCTTGCTTCTGGTTGCCTTGTGTACATGCGGGTGATTGTTCAGCACACGGGAAATAGTAGCGGGTGATAAACGCAATACCTTCGCGATATCATGAATAGAATTCTTACGGGTTTGTTTTTTTTTCATCAGAATCTGGGTGCAGGTTTAAAACAAGGTACGGGTAATTTATCATGCAATAATTACCACTTATGTTATAAACCTGTTAGCATGTTGAAGAATGGCCGGTACATGGCCGGCAAAAACTGAAATCGGTTTCAATATGATTATCTTTTAACCCGAAATAATACCGGGCGTTGCAGGGCAGACAGGGAATAATGCGTCCGCAGAAAGGATTTTTGGCATTGGCAATCAGTTTTAGGTGTTTACAATACAGGATAACCAAACTTGGGTAAAAAAATTGAAATCGTTTTCAGAATCCGGGTATTTATTTACTGAAACGTTTGAGTAAAAATCTGCCGGGAAAAAAAGTCTGCCCCGCAAATTATGAAATAGAATAACTAATTTTCTTTTGCCAATTACTGATAACCGGCATGCCGTAATGATACGGACGGCCGCATCCTTTTCCCGGAAAATTTACGGGTTGCCTCAACCGCTTGCTTTGTTAACGATAATAGTTGTCTATATGAAATCAAACAGGCTTTTTACAGCTACAACAGCTTTTTCGCTTTGTTTTAGTATGGCTACAGCCCAGGCCGATTTTATCGGGATGGCCAAAATGCCCGCTCATCCCCGCATTTTGATGCTGAAAGGCGAAGAAGCCGCGATAAAAAAAACAATTGCGGCCGACGAAACCTGGGGCAAACTACAGGCCGCTATACTGGCCGAATCGGACAATTTACTGGCGCAGCCCGCAGTAGAGCGAATAAAAATAGGACGGCGCCTGCTGGATAAATCAAGAGAAGCTTTGCGGAGATTGTTTTTTCTCTCTTACGCATACCGTATGACGGGCGATAAAAAATATGCGCAAAGAGCCGAAAAGGAAATGCTGGCTGTTTGCGCATTCAGCGACTGGAACCCCACCCATTTCCTTGATGTGGCAGAAATGACAACGGCTACTGCTATTGGCTACGACTGGCTATATGATTATTTATCGCCACAATCGCGTGCAATTATAAAAGAAGCCATTCTTGAAAAAGGCATTAAGCCCTCTCTTGATACCAAATACAATAATAACTGGCTGAATGCAGAACATAACTGGAACCAGGTTTGCAACACCGGCATGGCTTACGGAGCAATGGCCATCTACGAAGACGAGCCTGTGTTGGCAAAACAAATCATCAACCGCTCCATTGGCTCCATTCCATCTTCTATGAAAGATTACGGGCCCGATGGTATTTACCCCGAAGGCTATAACTACTGGGGCTATGGCACCAGTTTTAATGTGCTGTTTATTGCCGCGCTGGATAAATTGTTCGGGCAAGACTTTGGCTTAAGCGATAAACCCGGTTTTCTTAAAACGGCCGGATTTCTAGAAAATATGACCGGCACAACCGGCAGCCCTTTTAACTATTCCGATTCGGGTAACGAAGGCGGCCCTGAACCAGCCATGTTCTGGTTTGCGTCAAAACTGCAACAGCCTTCATTGCTTTGGGTAGAGCGAAACCGTTTCATGAAAAATGATCCAAAGAAATTTGTCAATAATCGTTTATTGCCGGGTATTTTATTGTGGAGCGGGGGCATAGGGCTTAATACTGTTCAGCCACCTACCGCAACAGTTTGGGCAGGAAAAGGAAAAAATCCGCTGGCACTGATGCGTACTTCCTGGACAGATACCAACGGAATTTATGTGGCTGCAAAAGGAGGATCAGGATCTATCAATCATGCGCATATGGATGTGGGTTCTTTTGTAATGGATGCGGATGGCGAACGTTGGGCGATGGACTTTGGCCGCCAGGAATATGAATCGCTGGAATCGAAAGGGCTCCAGATATTTGGCAGAACCCAGGATGCACAGCGCTGGACGGTTTTCCGTTATATTAACCAGGCACACAATACACTTACCATAAACAATCAACACCAGTGGGTGGCCGGGTACGCACCCATGTTGTCTTCATCTGCCGCTCCTGCATTTATGAATGCGGTGTTTGATATTTCAGAAGCCTACAAAGGCGCACTGCAGAAAGCCATACGCGGTATTGCCATAGCAGACCAGCAATATGTGGTGATACGCGATGAAATAACGGCCGCCGATACGGTTACCACCATTCGATGGACATTGTTAACACCTGCCACCGTAACTATAACGGGGAAGAACAGTGCCGAATTAACACAGCATGGTAAGAAGCTGTTCTTACGGGTAGAAGCTGCCGGCGATATTGTTATGAAAACCTGGCCGGCCGATCCGCCACCGCGTGACTATGATGCACCTAACCCGGGTACGATTTTTACCGGGTTTGAGCTGACGATACCTGCCAGAGCCAGTACAGCCATTTCTGTGTTGCTGATACCAGCAAAGAACCTGGAAGCAGCCAGTAAAAAGATACAGCCATTAGCATTATGGAACCAGGGACACTGATAGCAGTTTACACATTATCCACCCATTCATTTAGTTGAAATAACATTATAAAACCACCATATGAAGAAATTGCTATTACTGATTACTGTTATTGCCGGTTGCCGGTTACAGGGACAGGTTCAAAATTTACTAAGCGGAAAATATGCTGCCGGTAAATTGACATCCATATTAATTCCACAGGCGCAGTGGACGCCGTTTCCAAAAATTACCGACAGGGAAGGCTGGGCTAAAGCAGATCAGTCAATGATGAAAGCCTACCTGGAAAAAGGTATTTCATATATTAATTACCAGTGGCCTTCCATTCCTGCCACTACTTCTTTGTTAATTGAACGAACAGGCGACAGGAACCAATACCAGGAAATCAGTTTTAAAAAGCGTTATGTGCTGGGCACTTTGGTACTGGCAGAGATTTATGAAAACAAGGGCCGTTTTATCGATCCCATTATCAATGGAGTATGGTCTGTCTGTGAAGAATCATGGTGGGGCGCATCGGCCCATCTTCCCAAAGGAAAAGCATATGGCGGTTTAATGGATGTGAGCGAGCCGTTTGTTGAGTTGTTTGGTGCAGAGACGGCCACTTTTCTTTCCTGGGTTGATTATTTTGTAGGCGATAAACTGGATGCTGTTTCACCACAGGTGCGTAGAAGAATCTATTATGAAGTAAACAGGCGCATCTTTGAACCACTGATGACCAGACCACACGGGTGGATGGCGAAAAATGCCAACGGCCGCCGGCCGAATAACTGGAATCCGTGGATATGTTCCAACTGGCTGAATTCGGCATTGTTGCTGGAAAAAGATGATAATAAAAGAGCCGCAATGATTGCCAAACTGCTTACGGTGCTGGATGAATTTGTGAATCCCTATCCGCAGGATGGCGGCTGCGATGAAGGCCCTGGTTACTGGGGTGCGGCTGCAGCTTCTTTGTACGATAATATTGCCATGCTGAACCTTGCCACCAGCAATTCTTTTAAATATGTATTTGATGATGAGAAGATAAAAAACATGGGCCGTTTTATATACCGGGCACAAATCAGTCCCCTGTATTTTGTGGATTTTGCAGACGCCAGCCCCAGGCCTGGTATGGGCGCCAGTTTGATCTATCGTTTTGGAAAAGATATCAACGACGAAGCTATGACCAGGTTTGGCGCATGGTACCGCAAAGATCTGCCTGATGGTGATACGCATTTCCAATACTTCAGGATGTTGTATGAACTCTTTATCCAGGATGAGTTTAAAAATGCCGCAAAGGGGTTGCCGTTGCCAGCAAACGTTTGGCTGCCCGATTTGCAGGTAATGACTGCCAGGGATAAAGAAGGCAGTACAGACGGCTGGTTTATTGCAGCCAAAGGCGGTAACAATGACGAAAGCCATAACCACAACGATGTTGGAAACTATATTGTGTATTACAATGGCCTGCCGGTAATCATTGATGTGGGAAGCGGCACCTACACAGCAAGAACTTTCAGCAATAAACGCTATGATATCTGGTTTAACTGTTCCGACTATCATAACCTGCCCGATTTTAATGGCGCAACACAAGCGCCGGGCCCTGAATTTAAGGCCTTCCAGGTGCAGTACAAACAAGATAAAACTTCGGCGGTTTTTTCGCTGGATATTTCTAAGGCGTATGCCGAAAAAGCGGGTGTAACATCATTGCAGCGCAATATCCGGTTAAACCGCGGAAAGAATGTTTTGGTAGGGGATCTCATTACACAAAAGGAAGCCGGTAAAATAACAGAGCATATAATGACCTGTTATCCCGCCACGCTGGAAACCCCCGGCAACCTGGTTATTCATGGTAAGACTGCCGAAGGAGAACCCAGCAATTTTGTGATTAAATACGATGCAAAACAGCTGCAGGTAAGCGTGGAAAAAATTCAGTTAACTGCGCCTGAAGATGTGGGTGTTAAGAAAAACTGGAACGATTCCGTTTACCGGATCAATTTTGCCACCAGCACCAGCCAGGCAAAATGTAAGATCGGTTTTGTAATTACCGCCAAATGATTTTTGCAGGCAATATGAATTATTTATCGACCTGCCTTTGCGACAGCTCCGGATCTTATAAATAAAAATGAATACCAATGGCTTTATTAACTGAGATATGCTTTAAGCGGACCTGCGTTATATTTATCTTATTTACCAGCTATTTTACAAACGCTCAATCCTATGCCAAATGCTGGGGCAAAGAGGGCGAGTTATGGGATAAAAAACGTGTTCCCGATTTTACAGAAGCAGGCTATAAAAGCGGCAGGGTGCCTGTTCCTTATTTTAAAGCCGGCGTAAGCGTTACCAGCTTTGGCGCAAAAGGCGATGGTGTAACAGATAACACCGCTGCGTTTAGAAAGGCCATTCTTGCCTGTAAACAAAACACTGCCCTTATCGTTCCTGCAGGCGTGTATGTACTATCGGATACCATACATATCAGTAAAAGCGGGATGGCTATCAGGGGGGCCGGTAAAGATAAAACCACCATCTACCTCAGCAAAGGCATTGAAGAATTGTATCCCGATTATGGAGTGCACAACAAAAACCAAACAACCTGGTCCTGGAGTGGTGGCATTATTTTATTTGAAGGCGATATAGCCGATATTGGTATTGAAAATATGACCATCCGTTTCCCCGACAGTTTGTATGGCGGCCATAATTTTCACGAAAGGGCCTACAACGCTGTCGGCTTTTCCAATAAAGCACATGATGGCTGGATACGCAACATTGATTTTACAGGTGCTGATATTGCCATCTGGATTGAAAGAAGCGCTCATCATATCACCGCAGAACAATGGGTAATACAATCCGGACCTAACCGTGCGGCACAACCTGTCTCGGGCCACCATGCTGTAAATATTTATGGAGGTCACAACCTGTTGCAATATTTTGAATTCAAATCAAAATATGTACATGATCTTTCTGTGGAAAGTGAATTCAGCGTGTACAATGTTTTTCATAGCGGTAAGGGGGTGGATATTTGCATTGATCATCACAATCATGATCAGCGCAATAATCTTTTTACTGATATTGATGCAGGTCTTGGTTCCCGCATATACGTGTCTGGAGGTAATTCTACACCAAGAGGTATCAGTACCAATGAAACCTACTGGAATATAAGGGCAGAAAGAAATATGGAGTATTGCGATCAGTTTAATGCCAATGCAAAACATTCAACCAATAATGTACAGGTTGGTATAAAAACCACCCGGCCTTCAGTTCCCGGCGACGCGGATGGCAATTGGTTCGAGACCATTGAACCTGTTCAGCTTTTTCCTGCCAATCTTTACCTGGCGCAGTTGCAATATCATCATTATAAAAATGTTTTTACGCCGTATAAATAGGTTTCCTGGTATCTGCATGTAACACATAGTATCGAAAGCGTCAGGGCTCCATCTTTATTGTGTTCCCGGTGCTTATTTTCTGCGGGCCCTGATTGCCTTCAAATAAATTATGTTCCGATATACAGTTTTTAGCAGCATATGTTTCAATACCGTATCCATTATTATATTGTATGCGGTTATTGCTGATGGTTATATTTTCAGTGCCTCTAAATAAAAACTCGGCCATTATGCCACTCCGGTCATTTGCCTCTATAAGATTGTTTTTAATGATGAAGTTTTTGCTTTCAGCAATCAATACTCCAAAATAGCCATTTCTTGCAATCTCAGAATTGGTAACAGTTACATCACTGCAGTGATCGAATGAAATGCCGCTGCAGGTGGGCGATGTATCGAAGCGGCTGCCGGTGATATTTACATCCGCGCAATGCGCCAGCAAAAGATTGTGCAGCAGTTTTGGGCCTGGAGGCACATTGGCGCCATTCTCGTCGAAATTACAATTGGTAATGGTAACATGATCTGCACCACTTAAGGATACGCCGCTGTAAGTGGCATTTCTAACGGTAAGGTTTATAAAACTGATGTGCTGCATTTGGCCTTCTTTTCCGGCCCTGAATAAAATGCCGCCGCGGTTATAGCCCCCCTTAAACGATCGGTAGGTATTTGGATCCGTGCCGGGGTCAGTTCTGTTAGACGCTTCAATAACAAGATCACGGATGGTGATATCGTGCAGGCTGGTATCCGCGTTTATCAGGGCCTCCCTTTCGCCCGATGAGGGATCAAGAAACAGGATGGTTGAAGCGTTTTCTCCTTTTATAGTAATGCCTGAAGGAATACGTAACGTATGTGGCAATGTATGGATGCCTGCTTTCAGTAGTATCCATTGGCCATTGGTTGCTGCAGCCGAATCCAGGGCTTTTTGAACCGGCTCGCCGGGCAACACAATTATAGCAGTTGGTGGAATATTGGCAACAGGCAAACCGGCAGCATCTGCACCCGCTATATATCCCACGGTACTTGCTTTGGGTATACCGGCTTTTTTTACCGGTTTGTCCGATGGTGCACGTACCGAAACCAATACGCTCCGTGAGGCTTTTGCGCGTACTGAATCTGCGGCGCGTTTTACATTGGGCATGCTAAGTCCGGCTGTTGTGTAATGACGGTATACATACTCATAATCGTCTCTCAGTACTTTCGCACGTTCCGAGATATTGCAATAACAATAGGGTTTGTCGCCCAGTAAGTAACCGGCTGTGTATTCAAATCCCAGGGCTATCCTGTTATCTGCCATAGAAAAAAGATCCACACCTTGTGTGAAAGCAGCCTGCGCAGCACCGGCAAATTCGCCAATGCCCAGTTGCACATGTCCCTGGTCGCGTGGGCTTTCCTGGCACTGACCATTGGGATAAATATATTTGAAAATACTGCCGTTTACTGCACCGTATTTAACATGATTAATGGCATCATTGAATAAAGCACGGTTATCAGTAAAAACAGCAATGGCAATCATGGAATGGATAATGGCCCCTTCCCAGTTGCCATTGGCCTGCGGGTAATAGGGCCTCAGGAGCGGGTAATAAACAGTCATTAGCATATTGCTGAAGGCAGCAATGTCTTCACGCCGCCAGCCGGTATTGGTGTAGCGTAAGATTTCCGCCGCATTACACAGTACATGGCCCGTCCATGCGGCCAGCAGTTTTGCATCGTTGTAATCAAGATCCCATAATACAGCCGACCATGTATTGAGTATCTCAATCGCTTTTGCAGCATATGTTTTGTCATTTGTAATGTACCATACCAGCGCATTGTTGTAAGCCATGTTGGCGCTTTTTGATAAATCATCGCCGCCAATATTGGGTTTCCCGTATGGCCCGCGCAGCACATGGGCATGCGCTTTTGCCGTGAAACTTGTATCGGTGGCGGCTTTCAGCCTGGTAAATGCATCTCTCCAGGGCTGCCGCCCTGCCAGCACCATTTTTTTCATGTAAGCAAGATCTTTTGATTGCTGGTCAATACCGGGATGAACAAAGACCTGTGCATGCAGGGTTGAGCAGAAAACGACGGATACTATCGACAGAACAGCCAACCCGCGGATAATACAGACAAGACAGTTCATTGTGTAAAATTTGCCGGAAGTGATAAAATAAAAAAGGCACTTACCTGTATGTAAAGACATACCTGGTAAATACCCTTAAACTATGCCAATTATGAAAACCAAATTTGCCTGTCTTTTTGGAGTTTATAGCGCATAGCGTTTAATGCTAACCGTGGCCGTGCCGGTGGCAACGGTATTAAAAAAGATATAAGCCCGGTACTTACCGTCTGCTGTTTCCACCCACACACCGGCTTCCTGCTTAAGGTTAATGGCGAAATTGGGCTGGCCGGAAAGATCAAGTTTTTGAAAATCCAGGTCATCGATAAAAAGCGCGCTGTATTGAAGGTTGGGTGCAAGGTTATGATCCTGCATGTTGAATGTCTTAAGTAATTTGGCCGTTCTGTTTACACCTGCGGGCAATGTTACGCCAGGCAGGTATTGTGCATTGGCGGCTGGGGCTACCAGGGCATGATTAAAAGCGCTGGTAGTAAGATTGCGGTAGAGGTAAACCAGGTCAATATTTGCGGCATGGGTGGCAGCATCGGCGGCATTGTAAACAGCGGTATCTGCAATTGAAATATACATCAGGTTGCCGTCGGTTACCTTCATGTTGAGCTTCATATCCATTTTTGCAATGGTATAGGGCCCCATGGTAGTGGATTTGGTTTCCCCATCGTCGCTGGTGGCGGTGAATTTGATGGTAACGGTTTTGCCACGTGCTTCTTCAGGTATTACATAGTAATAGCGGAGCGTGGCCGCAGAAGTATCTTTTGTGTAAGTAACAGTTGTGGTTGTTTTAGAAGTAACAGAGGGGCTGCCTACTGTTACACCAACATCGGCGCCGGTAGACGCCGTATAAAATGACCTGTTCTCCATATAAGTGCCTGCTGCGCCGGCAATGGAAGCTTCTGCTACGCAGGAAACCAGTTTTCCTTTCGTGGGCAGGATAGCCATAGCATAAGCAAATTCGATGTTCTGGCCTACAATGTTTGGACCCAGCGTTCTTTTGATGGCCTGGTCCTGCAATTTGTCTGAAGCTACCGGTAATGCATAATTTTCTTTTTTGCAGGATGTAATGATAAATAAGGCTGCCATCAGCAGAAAACAATTGTGTATATATTTAGATCTGTGTTGCATTGTTATTTTTTTGGATTAGCAATGTTTACCGCGGTTGAACGCTTACATTAACGGTATATGTTTTCTGAATTTGACGATCGCCCGATATCACCGTCCATTTTTTAGGGTTGAGTGTATCAGAAAAATCTGTACGGCCGGCAATTTTGGGCGTTAGTTTGCAATCCTGTGCAAGGGTAAACTGCGGGTAAAGATTTTTCAGGTCGGTTCCAAATTGCAAAGTCACTTTTACCGTTTGGGCCATGGTATCAATAAGGGCTGTGCCAACACGAACGCTTACAAAATCGGGCCCCAGCATTTCAAAACTGCTCACATAACATTCCCTTCTTGATGTAATCAGCAAGCCATCTTCATCTATGGGTGTATTTTTTTTGCAGGCTATCCAGGTAGTCGCTGCCAGTAAGATGAACAATGCGATTGTTATATTTTTTTTCATTGTATTAAATTGCAGGTTTAAATTTTTGTATACCATTTATTATCTCCATGGAATATTCTGTGTGAGGTTGGGGTTTTTGTCACGCTCGCCTTGCGGTATCTTGAAAATATAATCTTGTTTGTATTCCAGGTCTGAAGTGTTCTGGAAATAGCGACTCTGGTTGGCACCCCAGGTATCTATGCGCCATACGCCGGCACTACCGGGAGGGCCCCATATTCTTTCAATGGCTCTCCAGCGGCGCAGATCAAAACCACGCTGGCCTTCACCAATTAACTCAACAATTCTTTCCTGTTCAATGGCGCTGAAAAAAACGGCGTAACCACTTGTTTTGGCTGCTGCCAGCGGTGGCAGGTTGCCGCGGTGGCGAACTTTATTTACCAGGTCAATAGCATCTGCCTGCGGCCCGCTTACCTCGTTGGTGGCCTCAGCATACATCAGGTAAACATCTGCCAAACGAATAACGGGCCAGGCCATATCGCCATCACTGCGGCCCTGGCCTGCGTAGTTGCGCACAAATTTGCGGAATACATATCCTGAATTGCATCCATCTGTATTATAGGTAAGATAGTTAACGCCGCCTATGTTTACGGTGCCGGCCCATGTCTGGTAAATAAAAGGAACAAACCCGGTAGATACCTGCGAGGCACTGCCGATGCTTACCTCATAATCCCACTGGATGGTAGATTTCATGCGGTAGTCGCGGTTAAGGTAACTGCCTGGATTAACCGCTGAATTGGGCGTGGTTCTGGCAACATTACCGGTAGCCGGTACCGTTGGGTTCATGGGAGTCATTTTTGTAACAAAATCACCGGTTACGGTAGACTGGTACCTGTCGGCTATTTCATAGCGGGGGGTTACCCAGCACTGCGAACCTTCGTGCGAGCGGCCGGCAAAATCGCGCATCAGTTCTTCACCCTGCCCGCTGCCGGTGCCGCCATGGGTAAATACCAGCAGCATTTCGGGGTTACCATTTGCTTTTGGCGTAAACAGCGTAAAATAATTAGGAAGAATATCTGCTTTGCCCAGCGTATCAATAGACCCGGGATCGCCGTTTTGATACAGTGTAACACCATAATCGTTGATAACAGATTTAAAATCGGCGGCGGCGGCGGTAAATGCGGCCGTAGCGGTGGCTGCGGAAGGCGTAAATCCTTCCAGTTCGGGCCATCCGTTTTTGTTCCATGAACCCCAGTATAGATTTACTTTACCACGCAAAGCCAGTGCCGCTACTTTTGAAGCGCGGCCAAGTGCAGATGCGTTTTTGGGCAGATTGTTAAATGCATAAGTTAAATCGGCCAGTATAGAATCTTTTACCTGGCCTATTGGCAAACGTGCCAGGCTGGCTACCTGCGAATTATCGGTTGGGCTGAATGTATAGTAGGGAACATCGCCCCACATAGCAATCAATTTGAAATAAGCCAGCGCCCGCAACAGTCTTGACTCGCCCTGTATGGTTTGTAACACGGTTGAAGTACCAAGGGTGCCACCTTTTGCCTGCATTTTTGTAACGTTGTCAATTACATAGTTGGCACGGTCTACCGCACCAAACAGGTACCTGTACATATTATCAAATGCGGCGCCGTAAGCGGTGGGGTTAAAATTGCCACCATTGTAAGCATCTCCCAAACGAAGGTTGCCCGAAGTAATACTGGTACCACGGCACCTGAAAAATTCCGCCTGGCCATCCATATAATAATCCCGGTCGAAACAGGGTCTTACGGCCGCGTATAAACCGTAAAGACCCGATGTGGCATCTGATTCCGTGAGCCAGAAAGTTGATGCCGAAGGACTGACCGTAGGTGCCTGATCCAACAGGCTTTTTCTGCACGAGGTTTGCAATAATAAGCAAACGGCCATAACAGTTATAGTAAAGGAAGCGGAAACTATTTTTATTTTTTTCATATTTATAGCAAGTTTAGAACCCCAGTTGAATGGAGAGGGAATAGGATTTATTAAGCGGATATACATCGCTGGCAGCACCTGCTTTTTCAGGATCAAGTCCGCGATAAGAAGTAGCAGTGAGCAGGTTTTCTGCAGAGCCGGCAATACGGAAATTGGTAACCCCCAGTTTGCTAAACAATGATTTCGGGAAAGTATAACCCAATTGCACATTTTTTAAACGCAGGTAACTCATGTCATCCAGCCAGAAAGTAGTGGTGGTGGTATTGTTGCCGTTGCCGCCAATGCGTGGCCATAGTCCACCCCGGTTTTCTATCGTCCATGGGTTGGTGATATCCTGCTGGTTAATGGCATACCGGGTAGCGCTGAAATTGGTATTGTTAAATACATTCAGCCAGAAATCCTTGCGGCCGGCTGTTCCTGCCCATAACATTCCCACATCAAATCCTTTCCAGGCTGCAAACGCATTCAGGGCATAGCTGGCAGTAGGCCTGTCACGGGAAGCAGTAAACGCTTTCTGGTCATTGCCATCAATCCTGCCATCGCCGTTCAGATCAAGGCGCAGTAAATCTCCCGGTTGTGCGCCCTGGGGGGTAGCGTTGTACACATCGGCCCAGGTTTGTGCGATGCCCTTGTCTACATAGGCATATGTATAATTGTAAGGCATATTCAGGAATATGGTATTATTAGTGATAGGATCAAGAGCACCGCGCGTAAGTAACTGGCTCCATTTTTCAAGGTTGGTCCTGTTGTAAGAGCCATTTAAGCTGATGCCATAACTAAACGCACCTATCTTGTCTTTCCAGCCAAGTGTTAATTCAATACCCCTGTTTCGCAAGTTCCCGATATTTGTTCTGGGTGGTGAAAATGCGCCTGTCAGCAGATTTGATAATTGTGAACCCTGTATAATGCCTTTAGTAAGACGGTCGTAATAATCCAGTTCAGCCGTTAACCGGTTGTTCAGGAAACCCAGTTCCAGTCCCAGGTTGAATACATTGGTAGACTCCCATGAGAGATCCTTGTTAATAAGTTTGTTATTCGTCAGGCCTATTACCTGCGTACCGCCGATCATATAATTATTGGCAGTTAGCGTCGATTGCTGCTCATAACGGGTTATACCACTGTTGTTTCCAAGTCCGCCGTAAGAGGCACGCAGCTTACCGTTGGTTAAAAATCTGCCCAGAAATGGTTTCAGGAAATCCTCTTCGGTAAAACGCCATCCTACCGCAACAGAGGGGAAGAAGCCATAACGCTGGCCGGGTACAAATTTGGAAGAACCATCCACGCGGAAATTGCCCTCCAAAAGATATTTACCAAAAGCTGTATAATTGAGGCGGCCAATATAAGAACGCAAACCTTCCGCACTTGAATTACCGCCATTGGAAATTACATTGGGCAATGCGCCGTCCAGTTCGGAAAGTGTTGGTGAAAGACGATCGTTCCTCGATGCGGAGAGCGCACGGTCGTACCAGTATTCTTCGCTGTATACAAACAAAGCAGACAGATCATGATTCTTTCCAAAAGCTTTGTGATAGTTCAAACGGGCATCCATAAGTGTTTTGTACCCGTTTAAATTGGTATTGCTTACTGCGGCATTGGGCCCAACATACACACGGCTTCCATAGGCATTGGTCTGAAAATTGAATGCCTGGGCCGGGGTGGGGGAGCTCCAGTTAAACTGGTTGTAATAATTCAACCCGTAATCAACACCTGCCGTTAATCCTTTAACCGGTGTCCAGTCCCAATACATACTGGCATTTACTTCCTGCCTGGTCTGGTGGTTGGGGCTATTGATGTATTGCTGGTAGGGATTATAAGCCTGCGGATCTTCGCCATATGCCATTACGCCGCCAAATAAACCGGTGGCAGGATCGTAAGGTGTAATGCCTGCAATGGCATATTGCATGTCGTAGCCTGCGGTATTGGTAGAAGCAGCATCGGTAAAACCGCCTTCCAGTGCATATTGAAAATTTGACCAGTTGCCGTTGAATTTTACACCGGCGTTCATATTGTCCCGCACTTTATAATCAAAATTGAAGCGGGCATTGTACTGTTCGTAATCATTGTTTATTTGCAGACCGTTTTCTTTCCGGTATCCTGCAGACATGTAGAAATTGGCTTTATCGTTGCCACCGGTGGCGGAAATATTATAGTTCTGCATTTTTCCATCGCGCATGATGATATTCCACCAGTCGGTACTGGGATAACGAAGCGGGTCTATCTTGTCCAGTGCCATCCACTGATCAATAGTGCCATTTTTATACAGCACGTTGCCTAAAAGTGAGTTGGTGAGTGCGCGGCGTTGCTCGGTGGTAAGCGCCAGCGCATAATCATTAATAAAACTGATGCCTTTGGTGGGCTTTTCCAGCGCCATATTGGTGTTGAAATTGATCTGTGTTTTTCTCATCCCTTTTCCGCTGCGGGTGGTAATAAGTATTACGCCGTTGGCGGCTCTTGACCCGTACACAGAGGCAGATGTGGCGTCTTTCAACACAGAGATGGTTTCAATGTCGTTTACGTTTACGCGGTTAATATCCACATCGGGCATGCCGTCAACGACGATCAGCGGTGTGCTGTTATTGGGCGTTCCAAGGCCACGGATTAAAAGTGAAGCGCCATTTCTGCCAGCCATGCCGGTGGACTGTGTGGCGGCCAAACCCGGAACCAGCCCGGTAAGACCTTCTGATATATTGGGCAATGCCCGGCCCGTAATTTTCTGGTCTACCGTTACCGTACCAACAGCACCTACCAGGTTTACTTTTTTCTGCCGGCCATATCCCACCACCACCACATCGTTCAGCGCGCTTATCTTTTGTACCAGGCTCACATTGTATTCAGTAGCGTTGCCCACGGTAACCGTCTTTGTTTCGCTGTTGGCAGACGAGAACACAAGGGTGGCGCCCTCGGCCGCCCTCAGTGAAAAACGGCCACTGGCGTCTGTACTTGTTCCGGTTTTGGCTTTCTGAACCGTTATCGTTACACCCTGCAAAGGAGCCCCGGCAGGATCTGTAACAATACCTGAAATCGTTTTCAGTTGAGCGGCAGAAACCAGTGTAATAAAAAGAAAAGAAAGGGAAATGACGAGGCGGCGAAAGAAGATATTTCCCGGACGCGGGGGCATTTGTAGCATAGCAATCAGTTTTTGAGGTTAGAATAACCACCTCAAACTTGGCAAAAAAAACTGAAATCGTTTTCATACGGTAACAATTTATTTACTAAAACGTTTGAGTAATCTTTAGTAAAAAAATGTAAAGGCTGCTGAAAAAAAATATATTATTGTAGAACTGGTCACTCATTGGCCGACTGCAAAACAGCAGTTGCCATAAAGGCCCAACCGCGTAAAACAATCATTTTTTAGTACAACACATCATACGATTTAGTGAAACCTGCATTGCTTTTTTTGACAATTATTCTGACTGCTTTTTCATTCCCGGCAAATAAGCCGGAAGCCGCCTGCTCATTTGCAGATGAAGCAACTAAAGTGCTGCGCCGGCAAATAATGGACGATGCTGCTGATGCACTAAAGCAGGTGCCCGTTACAGTTACAGCCGCTTCATCTCCGCGCAGTGCAGGGGGCAAACATGATTTTTTTAGCGAGGGAGATTACTGGTGGCCCAATCCTGCCAATGCCGACAGTCCCTATATTCAGCGGGATGGAATGACTAACCCGGATAATTTTGTTGCACACCGTCATGCCATGATAAGGTTTAGCCGCATTGCCGGTGTTTTGGCATCGGCCTATAAAATTACCGCAGATGACAGATACGTGGTGCAGGCGTTGAAACATTATAAGGCCTGGTTTACCGATACGGCTACCATGATGAACCCGCATTTGTTGTATGCACAGGCCATTAAAGGTCGTTTTACAGGGCGAAGCATTGGCATAATCGACGGTATACAGTTAATGGAGACCATACAGGCGCTAACGGTAATGCAAAAATCTCCTGCTATGGATCAGCAGGTACTGGCCGGAACAAAAAAATGGTTTGAACATTTGTTGCAATGGCTTACCACGCATCCTTACGGTAAAGGTGAAATGAATGCAGCCAATAACCATGGTACCTGCTGGGTAATGCAGGCGGCAGTATTTGCCAAATTTACCGGCGACACGGCCGTTATGCGATTTTGCAGTAACCGGTATAAAAATGTTTTGTTGCCTGAGCAGATGGCCGCAGACGGTAGTTTTCCGCTTGAATTAAAGAGAACAAAGCCCTACGGCTATTCCATATTTAACCTGGACGCTATGGCTACTATCTGCCAGACATTATCATCTGAAAATGATAACCTGTGGACATACCAGACGCCGGATGGAAGGTCAATAAAAAGAGGGATCGCCTATTTGTATCCTTTTATAGCCAACAAAACAACATGGCCCCTTGCACCAGACGTAATGTTCTGGAATGAATGGCCGGTGGCGCAACCATTTTTGTTGTTTGGCGCCCATGCATTCAACGAAGCAGCATGGTTCAATACATGGAAAAAGCTGGAGCACTCACCTGCGTCTGATGAAGTAATAAGAAACCTTCCGGTAAGAAAC